>Ga0255096_1000228_pt1 | contig 31544 bp, 29 predicted proteins | sample Colum_Atlam_RepA_2_FD_188563 | JGI IMG/M metagenome (GOLD analysis project Ga0255096, IMG submission 188563) | Freshwater microbial communities from Columbia River, Oregon, United States - Colum_Atlam_RepA_8d | ecosystem: Environmental > Aquatic > Freshwater > River | place: USA: Oregon... | reverse complement strand
GCGCCTGTTGAACGGCGTGATACACAAACCCGTGCACGCTTCGGCCATCCCGAAAGCGCACCTCCGCCTTGGCCGGATGCACATTGACATCGACTGCGGTTGGATCGATCCACAGAAACAGGCACCAGGCCGGATGCCGATCACCATGCAGCAGATCGGCATAGGCCTGACGTACGGCGTGGGTGAGCACCCGGTCCTTGACGGCCCGGCCGTTCACATAGAAAAACTGCCGGTCCGCGCGCGAGCGACTGGCGGTGGGCGCGCCGGCCAGCCCCTGCAGGCGCAGGCCACCGGCCTCGAGTTCGATGCGGCGCACGGGCGTGTCTTCGCCCAGGGCCAGACTCACCCGCTCGGCCCAGTCGGCTGCCGGCCAGCGTTCGTGGCTGCGGCCATCCACCCAGACCTGCCAGGCGATTGCGGGATGAGCCAGGGCCACCCGCCGCCAGGCATCGAGTGCATGGGCTGTTTCGGTGGCCGGGGTCTTGAGGAATTTTCTTCGCGCAGGGGTTCGCCCATACAGATCGAGCACCTCGACCCGCGTGCCTCGCGCGCCGGCGGCGGGGCTGATCTCGCCACTGTCGGCTTCGATGCACCAGGCGGAGTCATCGCCCTCGGTTCGGCTGGTGATGCGCAGGCGCGAGACCGAGGCCGTGGCCGCCAGGGCCTCGCCCCGAAAGCCCAGGGTGAGCACGGATTCGAGCTCGGCAAGCGAGCGAATCTTGCTGGTGGCATGTCGGGTGAGCGCAAGCGGCAGGTCCTCGCGCAGGATGCCGCCGCCGTCGTCCTCGACCGCAATCCGGCGCAGTCCGCCTTCATCGATGCGCAGCACGATCTCGCGGGCCCCGGCATCCACTGCGTTTTCAAGCAGTTCCTTGACCACCGAGGCCGGGCGCTCCACCACCTCACCCGCCGCGATCTGGCTGATCAGGTGATCGGGCAGGCGCGCGATCGAGGCGGGGCTCGGTCGCTCCGTGGACGGGGAGGGCTCAGTCATTGCAAAGGATGGAGGGGCTCGACGGCAGTATAGAGAGTCATGCACAGCGTCGGGCGCCGCACGCCCTGCACCGGGTCAGTCGATCGCCTGGCGTTGTACGGGATCAATGGATGACGGACCGAGGCCCGGTATGATCCGCCCGCCATGGACATTGCACAGCTCATCGACCTCTTCCTGCACCTGGACAAGCACCTGGAATCGGTGGTGGCCCAGTACGGCCTGTGGATCTACGTCCTGCTGTTTGCCATCATCTTCATCGAGACCGGGCTGGTCGTGATGCCGTTTCTGCCGGGGGACTCGCTGCTCTTCGTGTGTGGCGCGATCGCCGCAATCGGCGGTCTGTCCTTGCCTTGGCTGATCGTGCTGCTCGTGATCGCTGCGATCCTGGGCGATGCCGTCAATTTTGCGACCGGGGCGCGGGTGGGAGTGGCGGTCTGGCAGCGGGAGCACTCGCGCTGGTTCAATCGCGCGGCCTTTGACCGCACACATGCGTTCTACCAGAAGCATGGGGCGATCACGATCATCGTGGCCCGCTTTCTGCCGTTCATTCGCACCTTTGCCCCCTTCGTGGCGGGGGTGGCGGCGATGGATTACGGCAAGTTCTTCCGCTACAACGTGATCGGTGCGGTGCTCTGGGTGGTCAGCCTGACCGTGCTCGGCTACTGGATCGGCAACCTGCCCTGGGTGCGACAGAACTTCTCCTGGGTGGCCCTGGCCCTGATCGTGGTGCCGGCACTCCCTGCGGTGATCGAATTTGGCCGTCATGTGGTGCCGCGTGGCGGCAAGCGCCGCACATAGGCGAGTACACCCCTCACGAGGGCGTGTGCGATCCGGTTCTGCTCGGTCGGATCGCGCAGCTTGCGTTCCTCGTCGGGATTGCTGATGAACGCAGTCTCCACGAGGATCGAGGGCATGTCGGGTGCGCGCAGTACGGCAAAACCGGCCTGCTCCACCGCCACCTTGTGCAGCTTGCCGACCTGACGCAACTCGCCGAGCACACTCGTGCCCAGACGTCGGCTCTGGTTGATCTGGGCCGTTCGGCTGAGGTCGATCAGCACATTGGCGGCCTCGCGATTCGCGCTGGCGGGTGCTGTGCCGCCAACCAGATCAGCGCGGTTTTCACGACTGGCCAGCCAGCGTGCCCCCATGCTGCTTGCGCTGCTGTCGGAGAGTACGAAGACTGAGGCGCCGCTTGCCTGAGGCTGAACAAAGGCATCGGCATGGATCGAGACAAGCAGGTCGGCCGACACTGCGCGCGCTTTGGCCACTCGAACCGACAGCGGCACAAAGAAGTCCGCGTCGCGCGTCATGAAGACGCGAATGCCGGGATGTTCGCGCAACAGATCGCGCGCCTGTCGGGCGATGGCCAGCACCACGTCCTTTTCGTAGGTGCCCGCCGGGCCGATCGCCCCCGGATCTTCGCCACCATGCCCCGGATCCAGGGCGATCGTGAACCAGCGGGTGGCTGCGGGAGCCTGGGCCCGTGCGGTTCGCTCGACAGCGGAAGTGATCGGCGCAGGCGCAAGGGAAGCCGTGGGTGCGGGCTTTGGGGCCGATCGACCCGTGCCGAGTTCATCGTCGATGCGCGAGGCGATCAAGCCCTCCAGGGGATCATCGACCTGGCCCAGCAGCAAGGTGAGGGCGTCGGGTTCCGTTTGCGGATAGAGGTCAATGACCAGCCGGTGGCGATAGGGCCCGATGGGCTCGAGATCGAACAGGCGCGGGCGCACCACGGCCCGCAGATCAAACACGACGCGGGTCACGCCCACACGGAACTGACCCGCCCGCACCATCGCGATCCAGGGGTCATCGGAGCGCACCTTGCTGACCAGATCCCGCATCGCTGCATCCAGATTCACACCATGCAGGTCGACCACCAGTCGGGGCGGGCCATCGAGCAACTGGTGCTGGTGTTCGATCGGCGCATCGAGCTCGAGCGTGACCCGTGTGTAGTCGCGGGCCGGCCAGACACGCACGGCCAGCACCGAGGCCGCCTGAGCCAGCGGCAAGGTGAGCAGCAGGACCCCGCCCGACACTCCGCCGCGGACGATCCGGCTCAGAGCCCGGCGGCGCGCAGGCATGACTGCCCCCGTGCTGAGTGCGCGATCAGACTCGCCCGTCTTTTGGAATCGGGCTCGGAGCCTGGCTCGGAGCCGCCATCAGCGATATCCCCTGTTCCATTCTCCGATCCGGCGCTGTCGTCGAGCCCGGTGCCCTCCACCGGGTCGAGCACGATCTGCAGATCACAGTCGGGCAGGACGCCTCGGGCCATCTGCGGCCACTCGATCAGGCTGATGGCGGGGCTTTCGATCAGTTCATCAAAGCCGGCGTCGAGCCATTCACGGGGATTACCAAAGCGGTAGAGATCGAAGTGATGGATGGTCTGTCCCCGGACCACATAGGGTTCATGCAGCGTGAAGGTGGGGCTGCGGACCCGCCCCGGATGGCCCAGGGCTGCGAGCAGCGCCCGCACGAAGGTGGTCTTGCCGGCACCGAGGCCGCCCTCCAGCCCGATCCGCAGACCGGGCGTGAGGTGGGGTGCCAGGCGTTCGGCCAGCCGCTGCGTGGCCTCCAGATCCGGCAAGACGAGGTTGACCGCATCCGGTGTCGACGGGGCGGCATCAAGCGTCACAGGGTCAGACTTCACGGAATCAATCTGCACAGGATCAGGCTTCGCGGGGTCGGATTTCGCGAGATGCGGTTTCTCGGGATCAGGCTTCATCAGACGGCCTTGCCTACAATGCCCGCATGACTGACTGGCTGCCCTGGTTGCGCAATGAAGCCCGTGAGCTGGGGTTTGCCGGCCTTGGGGTGACCGATGTCGATCTGTCGCATGCCGAACCAGGACTGCAGCAGTGGCTGGATGCCGGGTGTCATGGGTCCATGGAGTATATGGCCAGGCATGGCCTCAAGCGCGCCCGCCCGGCCGAGTTGCTGCCGGGCACCGTGCGGGCCGTCATGGTCACCCTCGATTACGCTCCGAACGACCCCGAATGGGTGCGGTCGGCCTGGGAGACGCTGCGCGACGGCGAACGGGCCTTTGTCTCGCGCTACGCACTGGGCCGTGACTATCACAAGGTGGTTCGCCAGCGACTGGCCGAACTGGCGCGTCGATTGCAGGCCCACGCGGGGCCTCATGGCTGGCGGGCCTACTGTGATTCGGCCCCGCTCATGGAGGTGGAACTGGCGGTCAAGGCCGGGCTGGGCTGGCGTGGCAAGCACACCCTGCTGCTGTCGCGACAGGGCTCCATGCGCTTCATTGGCACCCTGCTGACCGATCTGCCGCTGCCGACCGATGCCCCCGTGACCGAGCACTGTGGCCTGTGCGAAGCCTGCCTCACGGCCTGCCCGACCGGGGCGATCGTGGCGCCCTACCGGCTCGATGCCCGACGCTGCATTTCGTATCTCACGATCGAGCTCAAGGGCGAGATTCCGTTGCAGTGGCGCAAGGCCATCGGCAATCGCATCTATGGCTGCGATGACTGTCAGCTCGCCTGCCCCTGGAACAAATTTGCCCAGGCCGCCGCCCTGCCCGACTTTGCCGTTCGCGAGCGACTCGACACGGCCATGCTGGTGTCGCTTTTTGGCTGGGATGAGCCGCGTTTTCTGGCCGCCTTCGAGGGATCGGCGATTCGCCGGATCGGCCACTCGAGCTGGCTGCGCAATATCGCCGTAGCGCTGGGCAATGCACCCACCACGCCCGAGGTGCTCGCCGCGCTGCGCGGCCGTGTCGATGACCCGGACGGATTGGTTGCGCATCATGTGCGCTGGGCACTTGAGCAGCATGAGCGCAGCGCCCGGCTCAGCTCGCCCCCGGGCGGACCAGGCTGATCCAGAACGGGATCGCCAGGGCTGCTGCGACGGTGGTGGTGGTGATCAGGCGCGCGGTATACGGCCCGTCGCCACCCATGCGGGCGGCCAGAATGTAGGCGCTGCTGGCGGTGGGCACCACCGCAAACACCATGAGGATCTGCGTAGCCAGGGGGGAAAGCCCCAGCGCAGGCGCGATCAACAATACGGAGGCGGGCATCGCGATCAGCTTCACCGCTGTCACCCAGACCGCAAAGGCCGTGTTGCCGCGCGAATCCGACAGGCGCAGACCCGCACCCACCGCGATCAGTCCCAGCCCGATCGAGGCAGAGCCCAGGCGTGACAGATACGCCACTGCGGGCTCGGGCAGTGAGACCCCGGCGGCGCTCGCTGCCAGACCGGCCACGGCGGCCAGCACCAACGGGTTGCGAGCCACTTCACGCCAGACCGACTGACCCGCACCTCGAGCCAGATAGGCCACCGCCGCAAAATTGCCTACGGGCACGGCAATGGCAACCATCACGCCACACAGGGCCAGGCCCGCATCACCGCCGAGCCGCTGCGACAGGGCGATCGCCAGATAGCCATTGAAGCGAAAGGCGCATTGCACCCCGCTGGCAAAGCGCGGTGCGCCTGTGCCGGTCAGGCGTCCGCCCAGGCCGCCGAGCACGATGCCCAGCAGCAGCACCAGAAAGACGCCCAGCGCGTACGGGCCGGCCTGCAACTGATCCAGCGGCTGACGCGCGATCGACAGAAAGATGAGCGGTGGAAACAGCACCATGTAGATCAGTTTTTCGATGGCAGCCCAGGCGCCATCGCCCAGCGGCAACACACGCATCAGCACCGCACCCGTTGCGATGAGGGCCAGTTCGGGCAGCAGGAGCAGGAACGTGTCCACAGTGTTGTGTCGAGTCGTTTTGGATGGGGCCAGTCAGTGGCAGGTGAGCTGAACAGGTCGGGTACGGGCTGCGCAGCAGGGCGCTATGCTCGTGACCCACAACGCCCACCGCCATGACCGCTCGCCCGCCCCCCCCGGATTGTCCCTCATCGGTACAAAGCTTTTGCGATGCCCTGTGGCTCGAGGACGGCCTGTCGCCCAACACGCTGGCGGCCTACCGGCGTGACCTCACGTTGCTGTCCGGCTGGCTGCACACCCGCGGCACTGCGCTGGAAGCCGCCCAGGAGGCGGATCTGCAGGCCTACGTCGCGGCCCGTCATGCCGATTCTCGCGCCAGCAGCAGCAATCGGCGCCTCACGGTGTTCAGGCGCTACTTTGGCTGGTTGCTGCGCCAGCGCCTTCGCACCGACGACCCGACCGTGCGACTGCTCGCAGCCCGCCAGGCCCAGCGCTTTCCCAAGACTCTGTCCGAGGCCCAGGTCGAAGCCCTGCTCAACGCGCCGGATGTCGAAACACCGCTGGGTCTGCGCGATCGGGCCATGCTCGAGACGCTCTATGCCACGGGCCTTCGGGTGTCCGAGCTGGTGGGCCTGCCGGGCGTGTCGGTTTCTCTGGTGGATGGCGTGGTGCGGGTGATCGGCAAAGGGGGCAAGGAGCGTCTGGTGCCCCTGGGCGAGGTGGCCTGCGAGTGGATCGCGCGCTACATCGCGCAGGCGCGAGCGCAGCTGCTGCGGCGTGCCACCAGCGATGCACTGTTCGTGACCGCGCGGGGTGGGCCCATGACCCGTCAGATGTTCTGGACCCTGATCCGCAGGCATGCGCAGGCTGCGGGCATTCATGCCCCGCTCTCGCCCCACGTGCTTCGACATGCGTTTGCCACCCACCTGCTCAACCATGGGGCCGATCTGCGGGTGGTGCAGATGCTGTTGGGGCATGCCGACATCTCCACCACCCAGATCTACACCCATGTGGCCCGCGAGCGGCTCAAGCAGCTGCACGCCCAGCACCATCCGCGGGGCTGAATCCGTGGGGTCGGGCCTGCCCCTGGACACGACAGGGGCGCGGTCGTTTTCCGTGCTCGCATCGATGGCGCATCGTGCCGGACTATCATGTCGCGCCATGGCTTCACGACATATTTCCGAGACTCCTGCCACCACGGCCCTGCGGGCGGCAAAGGTGGCTTTCACGTCGCATCCCTACGACTATGTCGATCATGGCGGCACTGCCGAGTCTGCGCAACAGCTCGGCCTCGATGAGCATGCGGTGATCAAGACCCTGGTGATGCAGGATGAGTCAGCCCGGCCGCTGATCGTGCTGATGCACGGGGATCGCAAGGTCTCGACCAAGAATCTCGCCCGTCAGGCCGCGCGCAAGACCATCACGCCCTGCGAGCCCGAGGTGGCGCAGCGACACACGGGATATCAGGTGGGTGGCACCTCGCCCTTTGGCGTGCGCAAGCGCATGCCGGTGTTTGTCGAGCGCACCGTGCTCGATCTGCCCCGCATCTGGATCAATGGCGGGCGTCGCGGGTTTCTGGTCGGCCTTGAGCCTGCCGTACTGACTGAAGTGCTCCAGGCCTCGGCCGTGGACTGCGCCCTGGAGGACTGATCATGTTCAACATTCAAAACAATGCTGCGCTGCTGGGCGTGGTCCTGGCCTATCTGATCGGCTCCGTCTCCTTCGCGGTGGTGGTCAGCCGGCTCATGGGTCTGGCTGATCCGCATACCTACGGATCGGGCAATCCAGGGGCAACCAATGTGCTGCGCACCGGCAATCGACGCGCTGCCGCGTTGACCCTGATCGGCGATGCCGGCAAGGGCGCTGTCGCGGTGGGTCTGGCCTATCACCTCGCCAGCCGCTACCAGTTGACTGAAATCGATGTGGCCTGGATGGGGCTTGCGGCCTTCGTGGGCCATCTGTTCCCGGTGTTCCATCGATTTGCCGGGGGCAAGGGGGTGGCGACCGCTGCGGGCGTTCTGCTCGCCCTGTCGCCGTGGCTGGGGCTGGCCACGCTCGCCACCTGGATCATCATTGCGGTGTTTTTCCGTTATTCATCGCTGGCCGCGCTGGTCTCGGCGGTGTTTGCGCCCTGCTTTGCCTGGCTGATGCTGGGGGCGCAACCCGTGCTGATCCCGCTGGCCCTGATGAGTCTGCTGCTGATTGCGCGTCACCGCAGCAACATCACCAAGCTGCTTGCGGGTCAGGAAAGTCGCATCGGCGGTGGCCGCAAGGCCAGCGGCAACTAGCCGCAGGGCTCAGCACGCATCGCCGAGCGCCCAGCTTCACCTGCATCATTCAGCGCTTGGACCCACCTGTATCAACCTGCGTCCGACGCCACCCGCGTCATCGTGCGCCGGGCATCAACTCCATCATTGTTCGCCTTGCCCTGAGCTGCCCGCAGCCCCCATCCACATCCTGAGCCGCAGACCAGCGCAGACTGGCCTTCACGCCGGCATCGAGCAGCCGCTGAACAAAGGCCTCGGCGATCTCGCGTCGCGGACGCTCGTGGGGTAAGGCGCCACCCGAGTTCCAGGGAATGGCATTGAGGATGGCGTGTCGACCGGCGAGCAGCGCAGCGATGCGGGGCACCTCTTCAAGCCGGTCATTGATGCCCGCCAGCAGGGTCCACTGAACGAGCAGGGGATGACGATCCATCGCGGCCACCGCCAGCGCCTGTTCCACCAGCTCCGCAGGATCGATCCGGGGCGCACGCGGCAGCAGCCGCTCGCGTGTATCGGCATCGGTGCTGTGCAGCGACAGGGCGAGCGCCGGGCGGATGGCGGCCGTGCGCAGCCGGTCGAAGGCGCGGTGATCCCCGACCGTGGAGAACACGATCTTCTTGCGCGCCACATTGCCTTCGAGGGCCAAAGCCTCGATGGCATCGAGTACGGCCGAGAGGTTGTGCGAAGGCTCGCCCATGCCCATGAAGAGCACCTTGCGCACGGTCCGGATGCGCCGCGCAATCACCACCTGGGCGAGGATCTCATCCGCAGTGAGCTGGCGCAGCAACCCATCTCGACCGGTCATGCAGAAGGTGCAACCCACCGCGCAGCCCACCTGCGACGACACGCACACGGCATCGCCGGGCAGCAGCACCGTTTCAACCGTATGGCCCCCCGGCAGGGCGAGCAGCAGACGTTCGCTGCCGTCGCTGCCCGGATGGCGGGATTGCACCTGGGCCAGAGCATCGAGTCCACCTTGCAGCGCAGGCAGGGCCGCGCGCAGTCGGGCCGGCAAGAAGTCCTGCGCAACCCAGGGTCCGTCGTCGAGCGCACGGGCCTGCAGCCAGTTGCGGCGCAGCGGCGCAGCATGGGTCTCGCGCACCTCGAGCGCGGTCAAAGCACGCCCGAGCGAGGAGGCGTCCCGCATCCAGGGCGATGGTGCGCCGCCACTCACGCGTCAGCTCCGCTCATGATCTGTGCCCTTCACATTGACCCTCGACCGCCCGGTCTTGTACGGCGCTGTTGCGCGGATTCGTATCGTGCCAGCCAGACCACTGAAGCCACGATCACGGCGCCGCCCAGCACGGTCGATGAGCGCAGGCTGTCGTCAAAGATCAGCCAGCCCAGGGCGGCCGCCCAGAGCAGATCGACGAATTTGGAGGACTGCGTGGCCGAGATGTCGGCGGACACAAAGGAGCGTGTGAGGCAGTAATGGCCCAGGGTGCCGAGCACGCCGCCGGCCAGCGCGAGCGCCCAATGCAGCGCCGTGGGGGTGCTCCAGAAGGGCAGTGCGATGGGCAGTGACATCAGGGTGACCAGGAAGGTCTGCCAGAACACGATCACCCAGATGCCGTCGCGCTGAGTCAGGACCTTGGTCAGCAAGAAGGAGGCGGCAAAGATCGGGGCCGATAGGAGCATCGCCAGGTTGTACCAGCCGCCCGACCCGGTGACCGCGGGGCCCACCACGATCAGCACGCCCGCAAAGCCTGCCACCACGGCGATCCAGCGTGCCCCCGTCATGCGCTCCTTGAGAAACCAGGCCGCACCGATCAGAACGAACAGCGGATTGGTGAAGCTGATGGCGGTCATGTCGGCCAGTGGCAGATGAGGCAGGGCAATGAACCAGAGCACCAGCCCAACGGTATGCAGGGCACTGCGCCAGAACTGACCGGCAAACGACTGCGGTCGCAGTCCTCGCAGGCCGACCTGAAGAACGAAGGGCAACAGCGGCAGCAGCCCGAACACATAGCGCAGAAACTGGGCCTGCATCGGATGCAGCTGCTGCGAGAGCATCCGCATGGCTGCATTGGCCAGCGAAAAGGCCAGTCCGGCGCCCAGGGCCCACACGATGCCCCGGGTGGTGGGCGGCAGCCGGCCAAAGGCTCGGCGTCCTGCGCGCCAGCGCAGGCGAATCGAGGTCAGCATGAAGACGGGTCAGCGTCCTGCGCGCGGGGCGACACCACACCAGCGGGTCATGAAGCGGGCCAGCACTTCCGTGACGCGCAGGGTGCTGTCGATCGAGACCCATTCATCGATGCCATGGATCGATGCGCCGTCCGGCCCATAGCAGGTGGCTGGAATGGGCCCGTAGAGATTGAAGGTTCGTGCATCGGTGGTGGCCGTGCTGACCACCAGCTCGATGTCCTGGCCGGTGACTTCGCGATGGCAGCGACCCAGTTCGCTCAGCACCGGCGAAGCGGCATCCAGGACACAGCCCTCGGACTGAAAGCCCCGGTAGTGCACCTTGTAGGCGATGGCATCACGCATGGGCGAGGCTTCGTGGGCTTCGGCCAGACGCCGCTCCACCTGTTCGCGCACCCATTCACGGCTCATGTCGGGATAGAAGGAAAGCCGCACTTCGGCGACTGCCGTAGTGGCCACCGACGAGGCCCATTCTCCGCCCGAGAGCTTGCCCAGATTGAAGTTGATGGGATGCTCGTGGGCGCACCACAGGGCATGCCGGCGGGCGGGTTCATTCCACTCGCGCTCGAGCAGCTTGAGCTCGGTGACGAGGTTGCGGGCGGCATCGATCGCATTGGTGCCGGTGTGAGCCACCATGGCATGCACCGGAATGCCGGTGACTTCGAGGGTGAGCCACATCACGCCGAGCTGCGCGCGCAGCAGGCCTTCGCCTGGTTCGGTGATGATGGCGGCATCGGCGTGATAGCCCTGAACCAGACAGGCGAGCGCACCATTGCCGGTGCATTCCTCTTCGATCACCGACTGCAGATAGACCGGCGCGGCGGGTTCCATGCCGATGGCCTGCAAGGCACGAAAGGCCTGCAGCCAGGCAATGATGCCGGCCTTCATGTCGGCTGCGCCCCGGCCGTAGAGCCGATCGCCCTCAAGCCGGGGCTCAAAGGGCGGTGAGCGCCACATCGAGGCATTGCCCACCGGCACCACATCGATGTGGCCATTCAGGATCAGGGACCGTCCCGTCACTTCGCGCGGCGTGTGCACCCCCACCACATTGGGCCGACCGTCGTACGACATGATGGATGGGGACCAGCCGCGGTGGCTGCGCAGGCGGGCTTCGTCGATGTCAAAGCGATCGACCCGAACGCCGAGCTCGCCCAGGCGATCGGCCATCCAGTCCTGGGCCTGGGCTTCCGCACCGAGCAGCGAGGGCAGGGCCACCAGTTCGCTCAGCTGACGCACCGTCTCACTGCGCTGATCGGCTACCGCAGCCGAAAGTTCGCGTTCCAGTCCATGATCGCGCGCATTCATTCCTGATTCCTCATTCGGGGAGTGCCGCGGCGGATCGCTCGGGCCATCCCGTGGGTTGGGGCAATCCCGTTAGACTAGCAGCATGCTCCGCGCCGACCGCCGGGCTGTGATGCTTTTGCTTGCAGCCCTGACCTGCCTGATCCTGCTCGATGCGAGCGGCAAATGGATGGCGCAGCGTGGCGTGCCGGTGGCCGCCACCACCTGGTCGCGCTATTTCGGGCACCTCGTACTGGTGCTGCTGGTGTTTCTGCCCACCCGGGGGCTTGCGGTGCTTCGTACCGGGCACCCGGGCCGACAGGCCGTGCGCGGCCTGCTCATGGTCTGCATCACCCTGCTGTATTTCGAGGCGCTCAAGACCATGCCGCTCGCCCAGGCCACGGCAGTGTTCTTCACCACGCCCATGCTGGTCACCATCCTGGCGAGCGTGTTCCTGAAGGAGCGTCCGGGCTGGATCACCTGGCTCGCCCTGGCCGGTGGGTTTACCGGTGTGCTGATCGTGATTCGCCCGGGGACCGATCTGCCCCTGACCGGTACCTTGCTGGTGCTGGGGGCCGCGGCCGCCAACGCGGTCTATCAGACCCTCACCCGCGCCCAGTCCCAGGCGGATCTGCCTGAGGTTCAAGTGCTGTATGCAGGCCTCGCCGGTGCAGCCATCATGACGCTCGGCGCACCGTTCTGGTGGCAGCCCGACTGGTGGGTGCCCCTCAACCTCACGCCCTGGGACTGGACCGTTTTTGCCCTGCTCGGTGTGCTCGGGGCCACGGGCCATCTGCTGCTGTCACGTGCCTTTCGCCTGACCTTCGCATCGCGGCTCACCCCCTGGTCGTACACCCAGTTGCTGCTGGCGGTCCTGATCGGCTGGATCGCGTTCGGGGATGTGCCTGATGCCATTGGCCTGGCAGGCATGGTGCTGATCGCAGCCAGCCCCCAACTCACCTGGCTCAGGCGTGAGGCGGCGGATCGCCCTCGATGATGTCGATATCGCGCACCAGGCTGCGCACCGCGCCCGGGTTGAGATTGAGCAGCACGGCCAGGGCTTCCAGGTCGTCATGAACGGCAGCATTGTCCCAGCCGTCCTGGGTATGTCTTGCCAGTTGAACGGCCAGCATCACGTTACGAACGCGCGGTTCATCGGTTCGCCTGTCGTTGGTCAGATGCTGCAGAAGCTGCGGCAGATGCCAAAGTTTCATGAGTTCCTGCTCGAGGTCGGCGACCGTGACATGCAGGATCTCGCGCTGAACCTGTGCCGATCGCAAAGTGGCATCCAGCCGCTGGCGCCGCTGCATCTCGAGGCCAAGGTGAGGCGCATGGCACCAGATCAGGGCTTCGGCAAAGTCGTGCAGCAGTGCGGCTTCGTGAATCACCTCGGCATCGGTGTCTTGCCGGTGCATGGCAAAACCCATGGCGAGCCGGGCCGCCCGATGGGAGCGATCGAGTACCCGCTGCAGGCCCTCAAGCGCACCCGGGATGTCCTGTAGGAGAGTCTCGACGCGTTGACCGTTCGAAAAGTCTCGAAAGAATGCGCTGGTGCCCATCATCAGCAAGGCCGCCGTCACGGATTCGGCGTCGGTGACCATCCGGGCGTGACGATGCGTGGCTGCATAGGCCAGCACCTTGAGCGTCATCAGCGGATCATCAACCACCACTTCGGCGATTTCGCGCGGCGCGATGTCGTCTTCATCAATGCGCAGATCCTCAATGGCCAGCGCGGTGCGCTCGAGCGTCGGAATTTCCGTCTGCCCGATGGCGCGGACCCAGCCTTCGAGGGTCAATGGGGCCCGTTCAATCATGGCTTTCCCCGGGAAATAAAACTGCGCATCCATCATGACCTTGATTGGCTGCGCTGATCGCGCGAATAACCCGGGTTTGGGCGCGCTGATTGACTTACCTCAGTTCATGCAGCGGCCAACGGGGGCGAACATCGAACTGCAGGGCAGGGCCCGTCGGGTGATGGGGTTCAGAGGCCAGTCGCAGTGCGCCCGCCAGGGCAATCATGGCGCCATTGTCGGTACACAGGGAGAGCTCCGGGAAATACAGCTCGAAGGGCTGCTTCGCCCTGGCCCGCTCGAGTTCGCGACGCAGGTGCCGGTTGGCACTGACTCCTCCGGCGATGACCAGACGGTCCAGGCCGCAGACCTGAAGCGCAGCCACAGACTTGGCGACCAGCACCTCCACGATCGCGGCCTGCACCTCGCAGGCGAGATCGGCCCGATCCTGATCGTTCGGCAGTCCGCGCGCGATCCGAGTGGCAACCGCTGTTTTGAGTCCGGAGAAACTGAAGTCCAGATCGCCGGACCGCAACATCGGTCGGGGCAGACCGAAACGACCCGCTCGGCCCTGTTCCGCCAGTTTTGCAATCGCAGGTCCCCCGGGATAACCGAGACCGAGGAGCTTGGCGCTCTTGTCAAAGGCTTCGCCTGCAGCGTCATCCACCGATTCGCCCAGCAGCTGGTACTGACCGACGCCATCCACGCGCATCAATTGCGTATGTCCCCCCGAGACAAGGAGTCCGACAAACGGGAACGGAGGGGGGGTGCTGGAGAGCAAGGGTGACAGTAGATGGCCTTCGAGGTGATGGATCCCGATACTCGGCCTGCCCAGGGCATAGGCCAGCGCGCTGGCCACCGCTGCACCAACCAGCAGGGCACCCGCGAGGCCAGGCCCCTGCGTGTAGGCCACCGCATCGATTTCACGGAGGTCACGACCGGCCTGCCGCAGCACGTCCCGGGTGAGCGGCAGCACACGCCGGATGTGATCGCGCGAGGCCAGCTCGGGCACCACCCCGCCATAGCGCTCATGCATCGCCACCTGCGAATGCAGGGCCTGCGCGAGCAGCCCGTGTTTCGAGTGATAGAGCGCGACGCCGGTTTCGTCGCAGGAGGTTTCAATGCCCAGGATCAACATCCAGCCAGTTTAGCCGCTCGTGCTGCGCCGGGCCTGGGCCGATCTCAGAACCCGATGCGCATCTTTCTCGGGCTGAGCTCAGGGAGATCCTCGACCTTCAACTCCCCTCGACGATTCAGTCGGGCATTGCCAAATCCCTGCATCAGGGCCCGTCGCATGGCCCGCGGCTCGAGTCTGCTCAGCGATTCGACCACCTCGGTCGAGGGCTCCGGTGCGAACAGTGCACCCCAAGCTCGGCCTTCCCGCAGCGAGCGATACAGGCTCCTTCCGATTCGCCTTGCTCCTTCCGGATCGGGCGAGTCAATGCAATACACATTCATGCGGTTCAGGATGGGCTCGGGAATCCGGGTAGCGTCGTTGGCCGTGGCGATCCAGATCGCATGCGAGCAGTCGATGGGCACTTCGGCGAATTCATCGACAAATCGGCGAGCCGTATCGAACTCAAGAAGTTCGTAGAGTGAGCCAAGAGGGTCGTAGTCGCTTTGGGCGCCTGCTTTGTCGATTTCGTCGATCACGATGACCGGATTGGCGTAATCACCTTGGACCATTGCCTCAAAGACCTTGCCTGCACGGGCATTGCGCCATTGAGAAGAGGCCCCGGAAAGAACCCATCCCGCGGTCAATGAACTCATCGAGATGAAGGCGTATCCCGTCGCCAGCAGGTCGGCCAATCGTCGCGCGAAATGGGTTTTGCCGATCCCGGGCTCGCCCAGCAGCAGCATCGGACTGATCAGCAGAGGGTCATCGCTCTCCAGGCACAGGGCAATCTGGCCCCGAAGGTCATGCAAGACTGCAGTGAAATTGGGCAATTCCAGGGTCAGTGCATCAAAATCAGGCATGCATGCAGGCTTGGCGCAAAATCGCTCGCCCCCAATCCGCAGCATTTTTTCGTAGGTCGAGCGCAGTGTCTCACTGGCGTTGCCGGGCAGCGCGTCCAGTGCCGTCTGCACGATCTGGCTGCTGTAGATCGATGTCAAACCTGAAACGGACGGGCCAAACAGCAGATGGGCTTCCATGGATCTCCTGACGTACCGACGAGGTGACCGGGATGGCAGACGACTGACAAGGTTCATGCCCGAGTCGCGCCCTGTCGGACAGGACCGACCGCTCCTTGGCAGGCCTGGACAGACGTGTTAGAGTGGCCGGCTTGATCGAAAGGGGGTGATTGTTCATGCCGATGATCCGTGTGAAAGAAAACGAGCCGTTCGATGTGGCCCTGCGCCGCTTCAAGCGCACCATCGAGAAGACCGGCCTGCTCACGGAACTGCGTGCGCGCGAGTTTTACGAAAAGCCCACGGCTGAGCGCAAGCGCAAGAAGGCCGCTGCGGTAAAGCGCCATTACAAGCGTATCCGCGGCCAGATGCTTCCCAAGAAGCTGTACTGACGCTGTCTGGCATCACCCCGCCGCACGCCCGCCTCGCCGGCCGTGCGGCTTTTTTGTTGCTTGTTTGCCATGAATTCTCCTGTGTCCATGTCCTCGCTCAAACAGCGCATCACTGACGACATGAAAGCGGCCATGAAGGCTCGCGAAGCGGTCCGGCTGGGCGCAATCCGAATGCTTTTGGCTGCCATCAAGCAGCGCGAAGTCGACGAGCGTATCGAACTCGATGACGGGCAGATCATCGGGGTGGTCGACAAACTGCTCAAGCAGCGGCGCGATTCGATCAGCCAGTTTGCGCAGGCGGGTCGCCACGACCTGGCCGATGCTGAGCGTGCCGAAATCGAGGTGCTGTCGGCCTACATGCCGCAGCAGGCCTCGGAGCAGGAGGTGGCTTCACTGATCGATGAGGCACTGCATGCTGTGCAGGCCAAGGGGCCCCAAGACATGGGCAAACTGATGGGTTGGCTCAAGCCGCGGCTGGCGGGTCGTGCCGATCTTTCAGCCGTTTCGGCTCGGGTGGGCGCGCTTCTGAAGGCCCGGCCAGCAGGCTGAACGCGACGCCAGCGGCAACGCCAGAGCCGCAATCCCGTCCCCGCACCACGACGAGTCGGCTTGCCGTACGATGCTGCGCAACCCTTCGCCGCGGCATGCACCGTCGCCGGAGTTAGAGTTCAGCCGTGATTCCTCAGTCCTTCATTCAGGAGTTGCTCGCCCGGGTCGACATCGTTGAGGTGGTGGGTCGCCACGTGAAACTTCGCAAGGCCGGGGCCAACTGGCTCGGCTTGTGTCCGTTCCACGGAGAAAAGTCCCCGTCGTTCACGGTCTCGGCTGCCAAGCAGTTCTATCACTGTTTTGGCTGCGGGGCCCATGGCTCGGCCATCGGATTCCTGATGGAGCAGGCCGGCCTGGGTTATGTCGATGCGATCCAGGATCTCGCCCGCACAGCGGGTCTTCAGGTGCCCAGCACCGGCCCCTCAGACGAGCGCTCCCCGCGCCAGACGCCCGGGGTACTCGAAATCCTCGAGACAGCGGCCAGGTTTTACAAGGCCAGACTGAAAGACGCGCCGCGCGCCGTCGAGTACCTGAAGGGAAGGGGGCTGTCGGGCGCCACCGCTGCGCGGTTCGGGATCGGGTACGCACCGGACGGATGGCGCGGGTTGCAAGCTGCAGTTGGCGATTACTTCGCCCGAGAGCTCCTGGACGCTGGGCTGGTCATCGAGCCTGAGCAGCAGGAAGCGGATGCTCCCACGCGTCGATACGATCGGTTCCGCGATCGGGTCATGTTCCCGATCCGTAATCCCCGAGGGCAGGTCATCGGCTTCGGCGGGCGAGTCCTCGGGCCGGGCGAGCCCAAGTACCTCAACTCCCCCGAGACTGTCGTCTTCTCCAAGGGCAGAGAGCTGTACGGTCTTTTCGAAGGGCGTGATGCGATTCGCAAAGCCGATTGCGTGGTGGTCGTCGAGGGTTACATGGATGTGGTGATGCTCGCCCAGCACGGTGTTCAGAACGCTGTGGCCACGCTCGGCACCGCCACAACGCCCCAGCATGTCGGCAAATTGCTGCGCCTGGTCGAACGGGTGATCTTCGCCTTCGATGGCGACGCCGCGGGGCGTCGTGCGGCCTGGCGCGCACTCGAGTCCTGCCTGCCGCAGCTTTCCGATACCCGACGCATCGATTTTCTGTTTTTGCCTGCAGAACACGATCCCGACAGCTATGTGCGCGAACGGGGTCAGAGCGGCTGGGCTGAGGCGCTCGAGGGTGCGGTTCCCCTGTCCGAGTTTTTTCTGGGGGAACTGAGTGGGCAGGTCGATCTCGATGCCCCCGAAGGCCGGGCGCGACTGCAGGCCCTGGCTCGTCCTCTGGTTCAGGCCATGCCGGCGATTGCCCTGCGGCTGCAGATCATGCAGGCGGTCGCGACCCGGGCCGGCATCACGACGGCGGATTTCGCCGCTTTTGTCGCTCAGGGCGAGCGGCCGGCCCTCGGGACGGCCGTTCGCCCGCCCGGTTCCGGGTCGGACGGGGCAGCGTCCGCGCGCATCCAGCGCTCGGCGGGAGCGCGTCCTTCCTCGCAGGCCGGGGTGGGGCAGCGTCCCGACCTCGCCGGAAAAGTCCGACTGCTGCTTGCCCTGCATCCGGCTCTGGCGCGCGAATTCATCGATGTGGCCGATCTGCCTCAGCCGACGGTTCAATGGATTGGCTGGGTGGCCCAATTGCCCGAGGGCACACGGTTTGCCGGGTTGCTCGAAGCACTGCGAGCCGAGCATCCCGAGGCGGCGGATGTCCTTGAGCAACTTGCGCTACGGGATCGGGGGCTGGTGGGTGATCTTGACTCCGCCGATGCCTTGGCCGAGTTGCGCGATGCCCTGGTTCAGTTGCGACTCCAGGCGATTCGCAGTGAGATCGACCGACTCGCGGCGACTGGGCTCGCAGATCCGGGGGCTCGGGCACGGTACGCCCAGCTCCAGGGCTTGTTGAGATCAGTCCGTATCGAATGAGATTCTGAGGCGAGCCGCCGAACGGTTATCCGGATTTGCTATAATAGAAAATTTTCCCCACTCCAAGCCCTGCTTTTGATCGGGCAGATGAGTGGCGTCCATGGTGGCGGTTACGCCCAGATCGAGGTCCGTCTTGAGCACTGCGAAGAAAAGCCCAGCAAAGTCGAGCCTTGCCAGCCCCGCAAAATCGGCGTCCGGCAAGGTCAGTTCGGGCAAGCCGGCTTCCGCGAAGGTCGCTGCCAAACCCGCCAAATCCGCCAAATCCGCCAAACCCGCTTCTGGGAAGTCCGCATCGGCATCGGCATCGGCCCGGCCCGCGACGGCCAAATCGACTTCCTCCAAGCCAGCCAAGTCGCCCGTGTCCGCGTCAACCAAAGCCGAGGCACGGGCTGCCACAAAAACCGGGAGCCCGGGGGCTGCAAGTACCAAGGCCGGCGCCACCGGCAAGCCCGCGCTCAAGTCCGCAGGCAAGCAGGAGGCCAAGCCTCAGGCCAAGGCGGCAAGCAAGTCCTCGGCTTCTTCATCGAGCCAATCTGCCCTGGTCGCACGGCCTGCGACGGCCAAGGCCTCGGCCTCGGCCCTGAGCGAGCCGTCCAAAGCGGGAGCCGGCAAGTCGGCAACGACGCAGGCTGGAAGCGCTAGCGTGCCGGCGCCTGGCAAGTCCGCTGCAAAGGCCGCCCCAGAGGGTGCCAAGCCTGCTTCGAGCAAGACCGCAGTCAAAACGGGTAAAGAAGCCGACAAGCCAGTGGCCAAGGCGGCCGTGAAGCCCACCGGAACGGGCAAGGCAGCGCCGGCGGACAAAACGCCGCAGACCCCCGCGGTTCAGGCCGACAAGGTTCGGGGCGAAAAGGTTCAGGCAGACAAACCGGCCAAGGGTCCCAAGGAAGCCAAGGGCGCGAAAGCCGCCAGGGGATCCAAGGCCGCCAAGGCTGTCAAGGGGGCCAAGTCGGCCCCGGCTCAATCTGCCGACGATGCCGAGATGGATCTGATCGGGGAGCCCGGCGATGGTCTGGACGATGGTGCAGATGTCGCCGAAGTGATCGAAGTGCCGCCGGCCCCGGCGCCCACGGCCAAGAAAAACGCCAAGGACAAGCGCGCCCGCGAGAAGGCGCTGCGCGATGCCTGGGCCAACATGGGTTCGTCGGAAGAAGAGCTCGCAGTCAAGCGCAACAAGCTCAAATCCTTGATCAAGCTCGGTAAAGACCGTGGCTTTCTCACTTACGCCGAGATCAACGATCACCTGCCCGAAGATCTTGTCGATGCCGAGGCCATCGAGTCGATCATCACGACCTTCAGCGACATGGGCATCACGGTGTATGAAAAAGCACCCGATGCCGAGACTCTGCTCATCAACGACAGCACGCCGGTCGTGTCTTCGGACGAAGACGCCGAAGAAGAAGCCGAGGCCGCGCTGGGTGCGGTGGATTCCGAGTTTGGTCGCACCACCGATCCGGTACGCATGTACATGCGCGAGATGGGTTCGGTGGAGCTGCTCACCCGCGAGGGTGAGATCGAGATTGCCAAGCGCATCGAGGACGGCCTCAAGCACATGGTGATGGCGATCTCGGCCTGCCCGACCACGATCGCCGAGGTGATCGCGGCCGCCAAGGACATTCGCGACGATAAAAAGCGCATCGACGAGGTGGTCGATGGCCTGATCGACCCCAACGCCGAAGAAGACTTCACGCCGCCTACGCCCGCTGCGAGTGCCGCGGCGGCGGCGGAGTTTGAAGATGATGAGGACGGTGAGGCTGACGCTGCGAGCGCCAACACCGCCAAGCTGCAGGAGCTGCGCCGGGCCGCGCTCGAGAAGTTCGAGCACATCGAGTCGTGGTTCGACAAGATGCGCGTGGCCTACGAAAAGGAAGGCTACAAGAGCAAGCCCTACCTGCGCGCCCAGACCGAGCTGCAGGAAACCCTCATGACGATCCGCTTCACGGCCAAGATGGTCGAGAAGCTGTGCGACACCCTGCGTTCGCAGGTTGAAGAGGTCCGCACGCTCGAGCGGGCGATCGGCAACATCTGCGTGAACAAGGTCGGCATGCCGCGTGACCTCTTCATGCAGGGCTTTCCGGGCAACGAGACCAACCTGCGCTGGATCGAAAAGCACTGCGAGGGCAATCAGGCCTGGGTGATCACGCTGCGCCGCAATGTGCCGGCCGTGCAGGATCTGCAGCAAAAGCTGATCGATCTGCAGGCCCGGGTGGTGCTGCCGCTGCCGGATCTGAAAGAGATCAACAAGCAGATGACCATGGGCGAGGCCCGCGCCCGCAAGGCCAAGCGCGAGATGACCGAGGCCAACCTGCGCCTGGTGATCTCCATTGCCAAGAAGTACACCAACCGCGGTCTGCAGTTTCTCGACCTGATCCAGGAAGGCAACATCGGCCTGATGAAGGCCGTGGACAAGTTCGAGTATCGCCGCGGCTACAAGTTCTCCACCTATGCCACCTGGTGGATCCGTCAGGCCATCACCCGGTCGATCGCCGATCAGGCCCGCACCATCCGGATTCCGGTGCACATGATCGAGACCATCAACAAGATGAACCGGATCAGCCGTCAGATCCTGCAGGAAACCGGCATCGAGCCGGATCCGGCCACCCTGTCGGTCAAGATGGAGATGCCCGAGGACAAGATCCGCAAGATCCTCAAGATCGCCAAGGAGCCCATCTCCATGGAGACGCCGATCGGCGACGACGACGACTCCCATCTGGGCGACTTCATCGAGGACACCACCACGCTGGCCCCGGCTGATGCCGCCCTGCACGGCTCGATGCGCGATGTGGTCAAGGAGGTGCTGGATTCACTCACGCCGCGCGAGGCCAAGGTGCTGCGCATGCGGTTTGGCGTGGAGATGAGCACCGACCATACGCTGGAAGAGGTGGGCAAGCAGTTCGACGTCACCCGCGAGCGGATCCGCCAGATCGAGGCCAAGGCGCTGCGCAAGCTGCGTCACCCCTCGCGAGCTGACAAGCTCAAGAGCTTCCTGGAAGGCAGCGGGCAGTAACCGGAGAATGTCCGACTGCCGGACTGCCCCATCGGGCGGTCCGGCCGTTTCAGGCCTCACACTGGGCGTCCTCCTACCTAAAGCCCAGAGAAGGCCATGATCAAGGTCCATGATGTCCTCGCCAGCAAACCGCCGGCGCTCTTCAGTCTCGACCCGTCCCAGACGGTGCAGTCTGCCCTCGAATTGATGCGCGACCGCAAGGTCCGTGCCGTGATCGTGGCCTCAGCCGGCCGCCTCGTGGGCATCGTGGCCGAGCGCGATTGCGCACTCAAGGTCCTGCTTGAGGGACGCAACGCGGCCGATGTCACGCTCGCCTCCATCATGACCCGAGAGGTTGTGACGGTCACGCCTGACGATGGTCTGGATCACTGCATGCAGCTGATGGCCACGCGCAGCATCCGCCATCTGCCGGTCATGCGCGGCGAGACCCTGGTCGGCATGGTGTCGGTTGGCGACATCGTCAAGGAGACGATCCGCGAACAGGCCCGACACATCCATTACCTCGAGAGCTACATCAAGGGCCACGCCGTCCAGTACGGCTGATGCACCGAGGTTCGGCGGCCCAAGTGCAGAGGTCACGGGCCGCCGAAGACTCAAGGGGCCTCAGAGGATCCGGCTCTTGTGGCCGGCCCAGTATTTTTCGCGCAGCGGCTTTTTGTAGAGCTTGCCGGTGGGCAGTCGCGGCAACGCATCCATGAAGTCGATGGAGCGCGGACACTTGAGCTTGGCCAGATGCTGCTGGCAAAAGGCAATCAGCTCCTGTGCGAGTTCTGCGCCCGCGGTCTGACCCGGCATGAGTTGCACCACGGCCTTGACCTCTTCGCCGAGGTCTTCATTGGGTACGCCAAAGACCGCTGCATCGGCCACCTTGGGATGGGTGATCAGCAGGTTCTCACACTCCTGCGGATAGATGTTCACGCCGCCCGAGATGATCATGAAGGTCGAGCGATCGGTGAGGTACAAAAAGCCGTCATCGTCCACGTAGCCCACATCGCCCACCGTGCTCATGCTGCCGTCGGCCGATCGGGACTCTGCCGTGCGCGAGGGGTCATTGAAGTACTCGAAGGGCGTGGCGGTCTTGAACCAGATCTCGCCCGGTGTGCCCTTGGCGACGGGCTGCATGTTCTCATCGAGGATGTGCAGATCGCCCAGCAGCACGCGGCCTACGCTGCCACGATGCGCCAGCCACTCTGCCGAGTCGCAGGCCGTAAATCCCAGGCCTTCGGTGGCCCCGTAGTACTCATGAATGATCGGCCCCCACCAGGCAATCATCTGCTCCTTGACCTGAGCAGGGCAGGGCGCTGCGGCATGTACGGCAATCTCCAGTGACGACAGGTCGTATTTGCGGCGTACGTCTTCGGGCAGCTTGAGCATGCGTGAAAACATGGTCGGCACGAGCTGAGAGTGCGTGACCTTGTACTTCTCGATCAATGACAGGTAGTGCTCGCCATCAAAGTGCTCCATGATGACCACCGTGCCGCCATGACGGATGGTGAGCGACACCGCCGCCTGCGGGGCCGAGTGATAGAGCGGTGCAGGGGACAGATAGATCATGTCCTCGCGGTAGCGCCAGAGCTTGAGCAGGAAGTGAAAAAGCGGCAGCGGATTGGACGGCGGGTCTTGCGGCAAAGGCCGAACAATGCCCTTGGGCCGGCCGGTGGTGCCTGAGCTGTAGAGCATGGGGGTGCCCAGGGACTCGTCGGCGATCGGAGTGGCGGGCTGGTTGGCAACCGCGGCTGCAAAGTCCAGCACTCGGGCATGGCCGGCCTGTGTGGGCAGCGCACCGCCTGCAGGGCCTTCAGTCACCAGGCACAGCCGCACGCGCGGGCATTGCTCGAGCGCCTTGTAGGCCACCTCGGCCTTGCTCCGCGAGGTGATCAGGACCTGCGACTCGCTGTTGTTCAGGATGTAGGCCAGTTCATCGGCCGTGAGGAAGGAATTGACACAGGTGTAATAGAGCCCGGAGCGCTCGCCTGCCCCGCAGGACTCCAGGTAGCGCGCGTTGTTCTCCATGAAGATCGCGTAATGGTCGAGCCGCTGGAGGCCCTCGCCGCGCAGCAGATGCGCCAGCCGATTGGTGCGCGCCTCGTAGTCGCGATAGCTGACGGCCTCGCCGGTGCTGGCCATGATGAAAGCGGGCCGCTCCGGATGGCGTGCGGCGTAGTGTCCTGCGTACATGGTGGGTGTCTCCTCGCCAGATGCGGGGCGAAGATAGCACGCGACGCCCAGGGCGTGCTCGCCTTCAGAAACTCAGTCAGGAAGGCCGGGGGGCTGAATCCGGGACGAGCGCGAGGGCGACCCTTGCTGCACTGCGATCATCAATTCCTCGAACACCTTGTCGGCCATGGTGTGTTCGATCTGACAGGAGCCGGAGTGAGGATGACCACCGCCGCCATAGCGCTCGCAGATCGCACCAATGTCCACCGTTGAGGATCGTTCAAAGATCGACCGACCCAGAGCGAAGACGGTGTTACGGCGCTCTCGACCCCACATGCGCCGGATGACTACGTTGCACTGAGGAAACAGGGCATAGGGCAGGAACCGATTGGCTGCCCAGATCGGATCATGCTCTCTCAGATCGACCACCAGAATGTTTCCGTGCTGCTTGCTCGCCGCCAGCATCTGATCGACCGCCGGTCCTTCGTGGGACTTGAAGAGCGCAACCCGTTCACGAACATCGTCGTGCTGAAGGACGCCGTCGATATCCTGGCTGCGACAGAGCTCGACCAGCCGATGCATCAGTTGCAGGTTGGAAATCCGGAACCTTCTGAACCGACCCAATCCCGTTCGGGCGTCCATGATGAAATTCAGCAATGTCCAGCCTGCCGGGTGCAGGATGTCTTCAATGCTGAACTGGGCCTGACAAGCCCGATCCACGGCATCGAGCATGGATTCTCGAATGCCGGGCATTGAGAACGCACCCCCGTAATGCATCCAGATCAAACGCGCTGCCGACGGGCTGGCGGGATCCAGTACATGGTTGCACACATGGGCGGTCGATCGCAGCTGGGGCGGGCTTCGGTGATCAAACACGCGATGTGCCGCAGCAACATAGGGCAGGTTGGCGAGCAGATCCCCCGGACCGATCTCGACAGTGCCATCGATGATGTCAGCGGTGTGGGCAAACAGGATCTCGTCGACCAGCTCGAGTTCCTTGAGCATGACTCCACACGCCACGCCATCGAGGTCGGCGCGGGTAATCAATCGATGTTTGAAGGCTGTCATTCGCCGTGGATCATTCAATCACAGAGTGGTTGGGCGATTGTGTTCCAGACGGCCAGCCCTCCGCTCGGAGGGCCGACCGATGGATGCCTTCACAGCCTCGGCGGCGCATCAGCGTCCCCTGAACTGCGCCGTTCGCTTTTGCAGGAAGGCGCTCACGCCCTCGGCAAAGTCGGCACTCGCACCCGCCTTGCGCTGAGCCCGCGCCTCGGCATCGAGTTGCTCCTCGAAGCTGTTCGAGGGGCTGTCCCAATACAGGCGCCGGGTGAGGGCCAGGGCCACCGTGGGGCCTTCCGAGAGCATGCGGGCGAGCTTGAGCGCTTCGGGCATGAGCTGATCATCGTCGAGCACCTTGTTGACGATGCCCCATTCGGCAGCGGTTTCGGCCGGCAGCTTGTCGCCAAGCAGCGAGAGCTCCATGGCCCGCGCCCGACCCACCAGGCGAGGCAAGAGCCAGGTGGCCCCGCAGTCGGGCACCAGGCCAATACGACGAAAGGCCTGCAGGAAATACGACGAGCGGGCGGCATAGATGAGATCGCCCAGCATGGCAAAGCTCATGCCGGCGCCCGCGCAGGGGCCGTTCACGGCCGCTACGATGGGGCAGTGCAGGTCGCGAAAGCGCCGCAGCGTGGGATGGAATTCGGTCTCGAGGGTGGAGCCTGCCTTGGCGGCCTTGCCTTCGGCCGAGGGCTTGCGGCCCTGCAGGTTGGCGCCCGTGCAAAAGGCCCGGCCTTCGCCGGTCAGCAACAGGCAGCGCACGTCGTTGGCGGGATCGGTGACCGCATCGAGTGCGTCGTTGATGCCCTGGAGCATGTCGCTCGAAATGGAGTTGAGCACCTCCACATGATTGAGCGTGAGCAGGGCCACACTGCCATCGAGCGTGAGGCGGACATGTTTGAAATCGAGCGTGCGGGCGGCAGTCGCGGTGTTCATGAGGTCTCCGGTTGTTTTGGAATCACCCCCACATGGTACTCAAGCTAGGATGGAGGTCGCGATCCTGTGGGTCTGTCCTTCGCAACTCAAAGGCTCAGGCACTGCGCCATCCGATGCGTGGACAGGTTGCAAGCGCAGGTTTTCAAGGGATCCTGATCATGCCCTCTGCATCACCCTCGGCCTCGCCCTTTGCCCTGTCCTCGGGTTGGGTGATTGCCTTTGTGCTGTCGTTCGGGCCCACGGTCTCCAATTCCTTTGCTCGGTTTGCCTATGCGCTGGTGCTGCCTGCCATGCGCGAGGACCTGACCATCGACTGGTCGCAGGCGGGCACCCTGGGCACCACCAACGCCCTCGGCTATCTGGTGGGTGCCTTGCTGGCGCGCGTCGCCGTCAACCGCATCGGCAATCGGCGAATCTTTGCGGCCGGCATGGTGCTTACCGCGCTGGCCTTGCTGGCCACGGGTTTGAGTCGCGATCTGGCGGTGCTCAACGCCTTGCGCCTGCTGGCAGGCATTGGCGGGGCCTGGGTCTTCATCTGTGGCGGTGCGCTCTCGGGCAACATCTTTCCAGGGGAACCCCAGCGCGCAACCACCACCATCGCCATTTACTTTGCCGGTGGCGGCTTCGGGTTGGTGCTGTGCGGCATCACGCTGCCCTGGCTGCTCGAGGTGCAAGGCGCAGGCGCCTGGCCTCTGGCCTGGCAGGCGATGGGCGGGGTGGCCTTGCTGATGGCGGTGGCGAGCATTGCGGCCGCCTGGCGCATCGAGGAACCCGGTGCGCCGCAGGCGGCGGCGCCTCATGACTCAGAGCGGCCAATCTCCGCCTTGCGACTGTTGCCCGCTCAGGCGGTGTCCTATGCCTGCTTCGGGCTGGGCTACATCGGCTACATGACCTTCGTGATTGCCTGGGTGCGTGCGCATGACGGCAGCACCACGCTGGTCATGCTCCTGTGGTGTGCGCTGGGTCTGGCTACGCTGGCCGCGCCGCGCCTCTGGGCCGGGCCTTGCGAGCGCTGGCCGGGCGGGCGACCCATGGCCGCCGTGATGACCACGCTCGCCACCGCAGCGCTGCTGCCCCTGGTGAGCGTTTCGCCTGGGGTGATGGTGCTCTCGGCCACGCTCTTTGGCGCCAGCATGTTCAGCGCGCCTTCGGCGGTGAGCAGTCTCATCAAGCATGCCCTGCCCAAGCCTCGCTGGGGCGAGGCCATGGCCAGCTTTACGGTGGTGTTTGGCCTGAGCCAGATCGCCGGACCGGCTGCCATTGGCTGGGTGGCCGATCTGAGTGGATCCCTGTGGCCAGGCCTGCTGGCCAGTGGCCTTGTGCTGGCCGCAGGCGCCCTGATCGCACTGGCTCAGCGGCCCGTGCGCTGATCGACGAGCGCCTTCACGCGCTGATTAATGGGTTCATCACGGCCGATGACGGGCTAGTTAACGGCTCATGTCCAGGCCCGCTGCCGTCCGGCGGATGCGTGGTCGCAGGCCTAGTCGAGTGCTTTGGCCGTCATCTGGGTTGGCGCCTGGAGGTAGCTCGACAGCACCCAACCCATCGCGCCAATCACCAAGCCTGAACCCAGCAGCACCACATGGTGCCCCACCAGGCTGTGCACCTGCGCCCACAGCGGCACGCCCAGGGACTGGCCCATGAAGAGCGAGACCGCAAACAGGCCCACGGCTGTGGCCCGATGGTCCTCGGACATCTGGGAGGCATGGGTCTGCAGCGTGTTGTGGGCCATGTACATGCCCAGGCCGTAGAGGGCGCAGCAGGCAGCAGCGATCAGCACCACGGGCAGCGCGCCCGGTGCGGCCTGAAGGTGCACCGCGAGCGCCATGCCACCCACCAGCACCAGAAAACTCAGAGTGATGAGGCCCGTACCCAGCCTCACCATGCGCCGCTCACCCAGCACGGCAATCCAGCGCCGCGCAAAGCCGCTGTAGAGCAGACCGCCAATGCCCATCGCGGCCATGGCCATGCCCGCCTGACTGAGCGACATCCCCGTGAACTCGTGCAGCCAGGTGGGGATGAGCGCCATGGCTGCAAAGAGCACAGCCCCCTCGATCAGGGCAGTGACCAGCACCACCCGGGCAGCGGGTTTGGCCAGGATGAGACGAAAGGTGCCAAGCTCGCCACGACGACCCGCTCCCGAGGCTTGCAGCGAGGAGCCGATACGTCGGTGCATGCGCAGCACCATCAGACCTGCGGGTAGAAAGACCAAGGCCATGAGTGCGAAGGCCGCGCGCCAGGTCACCCAGTCGGCGAGCAGGCCGCCAGCCACCTGGCCCACGATCATGCCGGTAATGGTGCCGGTGGAGAGCCGGGCCAGCGTGGCCTGCCGCTGCTCCAGGGGCACCACATCGCCCACCCAGGCAATCGACATGGGAATGATGGCGGCACAGAACACGCCGGTCAGCAGACGGGCCAGTTCGAGGCTGTGCAAATCGGGCGCGAGCGCACAGGCAATCGAACCCAGCGTGGCAGCGACTGTGGCCGAGCCGATCACCCGCAGTTTGCCCAGTCGGTCACCCAAAGGACCCCAGGCCAGTTGCATCAGTCCATAGGCCAGGGCAAAGAAAGTAATTGCGCCGCTCACCTCGGCGGGTTCGGTGCCGAAGTCTCGCGCCATGGCGGGCAGCATGGGGTCGGCCAGACGGATTGAGGCCATGCTGGCAAAACCGGCGGTGGCCACAAAGGGCAGAGCAGCGATCCCCGGCAGGGCGCTCTCTGGGACACCCGTCGATGGAGCCGGTCTGCCTTGCTTCTCGATCATGGGTTCTGGTCAGGGCGAGACGGGGTACGCGCGCCTTGGCTGCCCTCTTTCAGCTTGAGCACGAGGATCAGGCCGCACAAGGGCAGCGTGACCGCATTGGCCACGATGACCGGCATGGCTTCGGTCATGATTCCGTAGACCAGCCAGAGCGCGATCCCCAGGGTGAAGGCGCTGTACATCCCGAGAGAAATGCCCGAGAGATCCCGCGTGCGGACCGACTTGATGGCCTGGGGTACGAAAGACAGGGTGGTGAGGGTCGCGGCGATGAGACCGAGCAGATCAGAAGAGGACATGGTTGCAGTGGGAGTCAGCCCCGCATCATGCCGTGCATCGGGGGCCATCTCCCTTCGGGCTGGATCAACCCGTGTCGATTGGGGGAAATCTGGCGGATCCTTGAGTTTGCCGGTTATTCTTCAGGCCTCGGTTTGGGGAGTAGCCTCAAGAAAGTCGGCTGGGTGCCGGTTTTCGTGCAGTGGCCGTCAATTCGATGGTCTGATCAGCGTGGTGCCTGATCAGTCCGTCCGGCGCTGCAGGCTGGCGGGTGCAAGGCCTGTCAGCTGGCAAGACCAGCCGTGACCCGTTCAACACGGCGTCCGGTGGCACCACCCCGGTCAAGAGGCTCAAACCATGATGTCAGTCGGAACCCCCCTGATGTGGGGCATGTTCAGCGCGTTTGTCGTGATTGCGCTGATGGTCGATTTCTTTGCGCTCAACCGGCGCGGCGCGGCAACGGTATCAATGCGTGAGGCGGCCGTCTGGTCGCTGATCTGGGTCGCGGTGTCGGGCGTCTTTGCGGCCTGGTTCTGGTGGTCACTCGGCGGTCTGGCCGAGGATGCCGCGCAGAGAACCGTGGCCACAGGCAAGCTGCTCGAGTTTGTCACCGGCTACCTGGTCGAGAAGGCGCTGGCGGTCGACAACATCTTCGTTTTCCTGATGCTGTTCACCTACTTTGCGGTGCCGGCTGAATTCCAGCGCCGGGTGCTGATGATCGGCATTCTGGGCGCGCTGGTGCTGCGGGCCGTGATGATTCTGGTGGGCGCCTGGCTGATCACCCACTTTCACTGGGTGCTCTATGTGTTTGGCGCCTTCCTGGTCTTTACGGGGGCCAAGATGTGGTGGGCCGCCGGTCAGGAGCCCGATCTGGACTCCAACCCAGCACTCACCTTCATTCGCAAGCGCATGAAGGTGTCCCCGCACTTTGATGGCGAGCGCTTTTTTACCCGGGTCGATGGCGTGCGCATGGTCACGCCGCTCTTCGTGGTGATCCTGCTGATCGGGATCGTGGATGTGGTCTTTGCGGTGGATTCGATTCCCGCAATCTTTGCGATCACCACCGACCCCTTCATCGTGCTCACCTCGAATGTGTTCGCCATCCTGGGCCTGCGGGCGATGTACTTTTTGCTCGCCGGCATGAAGGAGCGCTTCCATCTGCTCACCTACGGCCTGGCCATCGTGCTGGTGTTCATCGGCGTGAAGATGTTGATCATCGATCTGTACAAGATCCCGATCACCTGGTCTTTGGCCTTCACGCTGGGCACGCTGGTGCTGACCATGATTCTGTCGGTCAGGTTCCCGGCCAAGCCCGGCGCGCCCGCGGGGGCCTACCCGTTTGCAGCCCGCAAGGGTGAGGCAGACACAAAGGTCTGAATGAAGGCTTCGACCTCGTGTGTGAGGGTGGGGCCGTCCAGCAGCCCCTGACGCCATCTCAGGGGGATGGCGTCAAAGCCCAGCCAGGCGCCGAGCAAGGCGCCCAGCACCGAGCCCCGGTGACAGTTGTCGCCACCCGCATTGGTGTTGGCGATGAGGGCGGCCTCGAAGTCATGGGCGTAGCGCGCGGCCAGGTACAGCACGCTAGGAAACGAGTCCTGGATGTAGCAGGCCGGGCTGTACAGGCCGCCGACCACCTGGGTGGCCGATCCCTGGTGGTCTGCCGCTTGGCTCAGCAGGGCGCTCAAGCCCTTGCCCAAGGCGGGTGCCTGCGCCTGCAGCAGCGGGGTCAGGGACTGCGGGGGCGAGAAGACCACCTGGGCCAGCAAGCGGCAATAGGCTGCAGCAAAAACCTCCAGAGGCTGTGAGCGGTGGGTCAGACGCAGTTGTTTCAAGCCGGCCTGAACAGCCTGCTCCACATCGCCCTGGGCCGCCACGGCCAGAACGACCGGCGCCAGCCCCACCAGGCCACCGATGGAGGCGGTGTCATGGCCTGTGGCGCCCGCACACCGCTCTGCCGGCACACCCCGGGACCAATTGGCGAAAAAGTCGCGATGGTAAGACTCGGCGTAGGTGTCGTTGTGGCTGGCTTCGGTCGTCATGAACTGCACGTAGTCGGCCAGGAAGTCGGTGGTGTCGTGGCCTTTCATGCGGCACAGCGATCGCATAACCAGGCGCGCGCACAGGGCATTGAGCGTGTTTTCGCCGGGTTGCATGCCCTGGTGGTAGTGCCGGCCGGCAGGTCCCCAATGATGTTTTTTCCCTTTGAGGATGACGTCTCCCACCACGTCCCCGGCCTGATCTCCCCGGCCCGCACGAGAGGTGCTCGACAGCGACATGATGGAGCTCGGATGAATGTCCTTGGGCGCCTGGTAATCCTGAATCACGCCGAAGTCTCGCTGCAGCTCGGACAGTCGGTAGTACCAGTGCACCGGCATGGCCAGCGCGTCGCCGATCATCATGCCCCAGAGAGCGCCGCGAATCCGGTCGGCGGTGGTCGGGATCGAGGCAGGGACAGGGGTTGATGCAGGCATGGTCGGCAGGAGCCGAGCGGCAGACTCGGCTTGGGTGTGAACGATCAGCCGATCATCGCATCGCTCGAGCGAACGAGAGCCATTACACCGCCTGCGTGCAATGTTCTGATTGCAGGCGCTCTGCGGTGCCCCGTCTTGCGCGGTAGACTCAAGCGGATACGGGCCTCTAGCTCATGCTTGGTTAGAGCAGCGGACTCATAATCCGTTGGTGCCGGGTTCGACTCCCGGGGGGCCCACCAGATTTGTCATTGCAGATCAGTGTGTTAGGCATCAACTCTCGATGAGACTGACCGTTGTGTTGGGTGCCCTGTGCAAAATTTGTACAGTGGCACCTTGCACATCAGTCAGATCAACCATCGATTCCGGCGAGCGCTCCCGCCAACACGCCGTTTATCACTGCGGCCTTGGGTGCCAGATGCTCCACAGTCAGGTGAGCGTATCGGTCGACCATCTGATGGCTCTCCCATCCCCCGAGCTCCCTGAGGTCGGAAAGACTGACACCCGATTGGCGCATCAGGCTGGCCCACGTATGCCTCAGGTCGTGCCACCTGACGTCGACTAGGCCCGCTTGCTGAACCGCTCGTGCCCATAGCCTTGAAGGGACGCCAGTCACCTCAGCGCCTTGTCGGCTGAACACAAACTCCTCGTGCTTGCCTGACCATCGCCTGATGATCGTCATCGCAGTCTCATTGAGTGGGCATGAGAACGGCAGACCATTCTTCATCACTT
>Ga0255096_1000224_pt1 | contig 31749 bp, 54 predicted proteins | sample Colum_Atlam_RepA_2_FD_188563 | JGI IMG/M metagenome (GOLD analysis project Ga0255096, IMG submission 188563) | Freshwater microbial communities from Columbia River, Oregon, United States - Colum_Atlam_RepA_8d | ecosystem: Environmental > Aquatic > Freshwater > River | place: USA: Oregon... | reverse complement strand
GTTATAGATGATAATGGTATTGTTTATAATAGCATGAAAGAGGCAGGAGAAAAATTAAATGTAACCCCTGAATGTATCTATTATAGAATACAAAGAGGAATTTACAAATATGCGAAAGTAGACCAACGGTTAGAGTCAAATGCCTTAGAAGCATTGTGTTGTGGGTTCGAGTCCCACCTTTCGCACCAGAAAGTTAGTATAATGAAGAGATATAGAGGACTCGTGAACGGGTAAGGCCGCATAGTTAAACACTCTATATTAAGTACGACCGGGAACATGCACCGGAATGTTGTGGTTAGATTCCACAGCTTTCTACCATTTCTTAACAACTTTGGAAATAAAATGTCTCAAACGATTAAAGTCTCATTTAATCCTGTGGTAAAAACGTACACCCTTATCGACATTGCCGTAAAGCTTATGCATGGCACTGTAACGATTCCTCTGGCCCTACTATGGATGTTAGGGATTGGTCAATGGTACTCCCGTATCAATTATGAAAAGATGTTCTGTGAACTTGATGAACGTTATATCAAGTTTTCAAGCGGTGCATTTTTCCGTGAAATCATCACCATGCCTTTGGATAAAATCCAAGATGTTGTTCTAGTTGAAGGCCCACTGTTGAAATATTTTGGTATCAATATTATCAAAATCATGGCAGCAGGTTCATCGTCTAACATTTCATTGGTAGGTGTTGAAGGTGCGGAACAGTTCAAGCAAGAAATCTTGAACCGTCAATTGGAACTTAGGCGTCAAGAAGAAATGGTAAGCAACCAACAAATTATTCTTCTTGAAAAAATTCTTAAACAACTGGAAAAAAATAATGTCGAACACAATTAATCTGCGTAAGGGCGAAGGTATCAATCTGACGAAGACCAAGCCTAGTCTTAAAAACATCCGTGTTGGCCTCGGTTGGAATGAAGGCAACATCAACATTGACCTTGATGCAAGCGTTTTCGCTTGTGCCTTGGATCGCAAGTCGCAACCAAAGATTCTAACCGAACGTCACTTTGTTTTCTATAACAATTTGGCAACTCCTAATGGCAGCATTGTCCACTCTGGTGATGACCGTTCTGGTGGTGATGGTGACGAAAATGGCGACTGCGAAACCATTCGTATTGACCTTGACAAGATTGAACGTGAAGTTACTGAACTTTCTTTCTTTGTGACTATCCACGAAGGTATTGAAAAGCGTCAGCATTTCGGGATGTTGTCTAATGCCTATATTCGCATCTATGATGGTAACACAAATGATACAATTTGTGAGTACAAACTTGACAACCAATATGATAAAATCACTTCCGTACAGTTCGGTTCTGTCATTCGTGATGTCAACGGTTGGACGTTCAATGCAGTCGGGGCTGGGTACAAGCTTGGTCTTGGTGATATTGTTAATCAATATCTTCCAGCCACAAAGTAAACTTTAATTTTCACACACAAAAGGTAAATGAAAAAATGGTAAATCTCTCTAAGGGTGAAGGCGTTAATCTGAACAAGGTTGCTCCCGGTCTGACTAAGGTTCGTATCGGTCTGGGTTGGGAAGCTTCCCCTCTCGATCTGGATGCAAGCGTCTTTGTTTGTAAGCTTAACTCTGCGAATGAGCCAAAGCTTCTTTCTGATAATCACTTTGTCTTCTATAACAACAAGTCCACCCCGAATGGCGCTGTCGTTCACTCTGGCGATAACCGCACTGGTGCAGGTGATGGTGATGATGAAACTATCATTGTTGATCTGATGAAGCTTGAAAGTGAAGTGGCTGAAATCTCGATTATCGTCACTATCCATGAAGCCATCAAGCGTGGTCACTCTTTCGGTAAACTGAGCAGCGCCTATGTGCGTGTCTATGATGACGTTACTGGAACTCCGATTGCTGAATATGACCTTGACGCTAACTATGGCAAGGAAACCGCAGTACAATTTGGTTCTCTGGTGAAGACCAACGGAACTTGGGAATTCAAGGCTGTTGGTGCTGGCTACACCCTTGACCTTGGCGACTTCTATGCGGGGTACAACTAATCATGGGTATTAATCTCGAAAAGAAGAAGGAAGCCGCAGGAATCGTTCTAGCTAAGCGTAAGATTGTTACACCGCCTGCATGTGAAGTTGGCGTTGCTATTGACATCTCAGGTTCAATGTCTAACGAATATCGTGATGGTGTTGTACAAGAAATTGTAGAACGTATTCTTGCACTTGCAATGCGTTTTGACCAAGACGGTAAGCTTGACTTCTGGACATTCAGTTCTGGACAGGACTACATCGGTACTGTTAACGAAGATCAAGTTGAAGATTATGTCAGGCGCAAGGTTCTAAACAACCCATTAGTTTCCAAGTGGGGTGGCACAGAATATGGGCCAGTTTTAAAGAACATCTACGACAAGTATTTCGGCAGCGGCAAGGGCTTTATGTCTTTGTTTGGCAAGGGAAAGAAGACTGAACAACCTGTCATCGTTTTCTTCGTTACCGATGGGGAAAACAGCGACCATTCCGATTTTGAACGTTTGTTGAAGGATTTCCGTACCAAGAACATCTACATCCAAATCATTGGTGTTGGTGGTGCTAGTCTCAACTACGTCAAGAAGATTGCCGAACAAGAGCCTAATGTTGGTTTCGACCAAATCTATGATGTTAGGAAACTTTCTGACGAAGAAATGATCGAAAAGATGATCACTCAAGAATTTGCTGACTGGATCAAAAAGTTCTAATGTGATGTGTTCAAAAAGCCGGGAATGTTCCCGGCTTTTTCAATTATAGAGAAAATAAATGAAAATAATTATTGAAGTTGACGAATCCGATATGGAACAAGATGAAAAAGATATGGTGCGTACTATATTCAAAATGTTGAAACGTGACATTGAATCAAAAAATACTAATCAAAAGGTTTATTTGGTTGAAGATGAAATTAAACCTGATGTTGAAATAAGTCCTATGTTTTCTGGTTAAATGTGTTAAAGTTGTTTGACAATCTTACCAAAAAACTTCATCTTGTCAAACAACTTTAACCATTTTTTAATGTTGGTATGATATAATACCCATACCAACTAACCACAAAGGTACAAAAAATGAAGTATGTTATCCCTGCTATTTTTACCGTCCTGTTCGTAACTGGCTGTTCGCACAGTAACAAGGATGGTGTCAAATATACTAATTATGGCGCTATCCAAAACATCAAGTGCGAGTCTAATAATACGTGTTCAATTGAAACCAGCAAAAGCCTAGCTATTGTAAAATCTGATATGCTTCCAGTAAGCCCATCCGAAAACGATCATCTTTATAGTCTAGCATCAAATACACCTAATGTTGGAAATGTTATGTGGTGTGTGAACCAAGAGTGTAAAGTGACAGTAACATGTAAGTCAATAATTGGTGAATGTGAATAATACCAAAGGCCAGCTTTCTGGCCTTACATTTTTTAACAGACATCACAGAATTAATTTGTTATACTTACAACATCACTAATTAACACAAGGTCTTATATGTCCCTCTATCAGTTGGTTGAATATCCGAAATATGTTGTATGCTTGAACACAAAAAAGCTTTACAGCCTTTCCACCGGAAAACTCAACGAAATGGTTCCAGAGTCAAAGACAACTCGTAGCTTTAGTCTCAATAAAGTGGTAAATGGCCAGCGAAAAAAGGTTTTCATGACCTTTGACAAAATTGAGCGCATGGAAAAGAAACCGTATGGTTCCGACATTTCTTCCGCAGAAATCAAAAAGACCATTCGCCAAGGCGATGTTATTGAAAGCAGATATCAACTGTTACCTTCACCATACAACAACTACGTGTATGACACGTTCGATAAAGAATTATATTCTTTACATCGAAACGATCTTCATATTATGAAATACAGTGGAAAGCCAAACAACAAAAATTGGGGTGTGTCACTAGGTTTCAACAATGAATTGCGCAAACTGAATATGACAATGGTTAATGCATTCATTATGAATAAGCTCACCAAAGACTTTAAATATAATCCATTAACAGACGTTTATTGGATTGTAATCAACATCAGTATTGGGCAAGTTTTACCTGAACGATATGGCAATGCCGTTGATGCTGGTGAAGTCGCAAAGACAGAAACATTTAATACTGGTCTACCTCACCACATTTTCAAATTGGTCGGGAAGGCCGATATGGAAAATGACAAAGTAAAGGTATTGAAGGTAGGATAATGGAAATCGTAAAATATGTTTTGCGTTTCGAGTATGGTGAACAAACAGCAAAATTAGACAATAAAACATTAGAACATGTTTTTCACACATTTTGTTCTTTGGACAACGATCATGTATTGTGTAGAAAATATCACCATAATACTTTTTATGCCATATCACATATATGGTTTGATGGAACGCAATGGAAAATCGAAGACGACCATTTTTACACATCAATTCATAAGTTAACACATATTTCTATTGTAAACTATGAACTTGTTGTTGTGAAAAAGAAAGATTACACCAAACCTTCTAAAAACTTTGGATATATCTAATGATAACCACCGCCATAATTCTGCTAACAATTTCCGTTATAATGGCGGCATATCATACTCTCTTTCAAAATAAATACCGTTTCCTGTATTTCATTCTCGCCTCTATTGCATATTTTGCACTAATGGTTATAGCAATACCTTGCCTTTTTTGGCTGTATGTGCTATTATCACTCATCATCAACATCCTATTCTGAATACAATATGACAAATATATCCTCTGACGCTATTGGTAATAATATCATCATTGGCGAATATTATGGTTACACAACGTCCTCTAGTGGCAATCAAAATACAACTATTGGTAAGGCTGCGTCGTACACTGAAAAGACTAAAAGGGTAACACTACAAGTGGTTCACCGTTTCTCATACCTCTATGGTGAACTAAGCGACTATGGGTATCACAACTCAGAAAAGGTAACGGTGCGCTCTTTGAACCTTTTTCACATCAGCACACCAAATATGATCAAACTTACCGAAAAGATATTGGCTAAGGAAAATGGAAAAAATGAATCTTAAAAAGCTATTTCAAGATAATGAAAATGAAATAAAATCACTAAAAAATGTGAATAAGTCAACAAAAATAATAAACTTTTGGTGGAATGACGAAACTTTCATTTTTATAACACACTGCCCAGATAAGGGTACTAACCAATATGAAATTAATATCTCTGACGTTATTAATAAACAAACGGAAAAGAATAATTATTTCACGGTCGATGGTGTTGTTAATGATCTTCTTACCAACGATATCAGTATGGTTCTAAGAACGTTTCCAGCCAGTATAAAAAATGAAGGTTTGAAAAAACAACTGGTATCATTCATCATCAAAAAATACAGGCTTTCCGAAAAAGAAAACCCATATTGTGATAAGGCAGTTGAAATTGCTAACATGTCATACAACAAAGTAATTAATTCCATCAAGGTATCATACAAATGAGAATTGGTGTCGTCGGTATGAAATTAGGGCAAGGTGAAATAGTGTCCAATAAGTATGGCTATCAAACAACACCTTTCCCCAAAATTGATTTAAACACAAATCGCAAAGCACTTAATACATTACGAAGAATTGATGAATGGTTAATCACAAACGCATACAATTTTTCAGTAATGCGTAATGATGATTATATGAAGTTTCAATTCGAAATAATGAACAAAAATATAAAAAACCTATCTCAGTCAGACAAGGATTGTGCGGAATATTATTTGTTTTCATGATGTTTTTATCAACCTATAAATAATATGACAATATTATTTCTATGGGTGCGAAATGCCTTCAAAATCAGAAAAACAACGCAAGTTCATGGCTGCTGCATGCAACAACCCTGATTTCGCAAAAAAGGTTGGTATAGATAAAGATGTTGCTTGTGATTTTTTCAAAGCAGATCAAGAACAGAAAAATAAAACATTCAAAGAACATTTGCTAGAAAATATTCTTTGTGTGATGTATTCGGAGAAATAATGTTTTTAGAATATTTTACAACACGTCTGGTTGAATCAGCGTCTGGTGAATTATATCATATATCAGTCAATAATCTTGATACATTGACTGTCTTCCCCCATGTCCCTAATAATTCAATGGTTCAATATGGATATGAAGATGGAATCACTCCAAGAATATCTTTTTCACCGACCGTAGGACAGTGTTTACGTGGGCTTGCTCAAGATATTAAAGGGATGGAGTTTTATGTACATGTCCCTTCAAAAAAACCAAATATAGTGAAACCAACACAACGTCAGGTTCCAGACATAAGCATCACCGGGGAGGTTTGGGTAACAGAGCCAGTGGTTATGAAATGTGTTGGTAAGATACGTGTAATCCGTGCACGTATGGAAGCTTCATCATTCAAATACGGAGACACCACTGCTCAGTCATATGCGTGGAATTACCAGTGGTTAGAAGCTCCCGGTACTAGCATACCGCTTACGACAAAAAGCCGCTAAAAAGCGGCTTATAGAGCGTTCTTGACGATATTTTTTGCCTGTTTGGCAGTTTCTGTAACTTGTTTAGCTTGTTTCAATGCTTTGTTTAATTCTGGCGACTTAACTTTACTAATAACTTGATTTGCACATCTATCACCAACTAAAGAAGATAGTGTAGCTGTCACCACCTGAGATAAAACTTCGTTTTTTAATTCAGTATATGCATCTTCATCAAATTGTTTAGCCTCTTCTAATTTTCCATGTATATTATCATAAATTTCTTTTATACCATCTAATTTTTTCTTTATTGCTTGTATCCTTTCATTTTCAGGTAAACTTTGAAGATAGTCGCTCAATTCATCAATGTTGAAAAAGTCAATTATTTCATTTATTTTTTTCTGTGCACTTTCAAAACGCTGGTTATGTTTTCCAGCGTCCATAACCGAACCAAAAAGTTTATACATTGGATTGTTTTTATAAGAGTTTTCATCATCAGGATTATCACTACACTCCTTAACAATATCTTGTGCTGCCTTCGCCAACTCAATTAAACCAACTAAGTTTTTTTCACCATCTAAAACAACCCCAGACAATTGATCAATATGGCTCTTAAAATTATCAATTGTATTCATTGCAGTGTTTATTTTAGCAGGAATGGCGGCGATATCACTCGCAAATTGTGAAGGGTTTGAAATATTAAGTTTAGTAGCAATGTTTTCAGCTTTAGTTGCCAACTCATTTACATCTAAAGATTGAGCTTGTTGTTTAAAAATATTAGCTTTTTCTGCAACAGGATTTATAAAACCTTGCCCACTTTTTATTATTTTTGAAACATCTTTGTACGCTGATGCTATTATCATATATTCCCTTTATTATGTTTTATAAAACCAATAATCAACTGCGCTAACACAATCATGATTATGGTTATCTTGTATGTATTGGAGCATTGTGAGAACTTTTTTCTCAACATTGAAAAACTTCTCGTCAATAACAGTAATGACATTATTTTTCTTGTCTTCGTAAAAACCAAGACGAAATAGTGTCCACATAAGACTTAGCATTGCACAAGTTATTTTAAAATTTGGAGAAATTTCTGCAATAGTAATACGACAGTCGCCTAATGCGAGTTCAAGCTTTTCTTTCTTCCCACGATTATATTTTGTAATCACTAAATCTTTTTCATTAAAAAGAGACAATGTGCGAAGGTAATATTCTTTCATGTCTCCTTCATAAAAAATATGAACAGGCATGTCAAGCGCAATCTCGTAATGGGATTTAAGATGGTTTATATCCAAATTAAAAACAGTGGAATTGTAATTGTCGATGAACAATGCACAAAAGGTATTCTTCAAACCTTTAAGTTTAGAAACAACATCACCAAGATAGGACAAATTGAGTTGATTGTTATGCTCGTCGGCGTAGAAATGGCCAACTTCTATGAAATTTATGTTTTGCATGGTGCTTCACCAATATGTTTTCATCCATTATACAATAAAAAAAGGGGTTTTGCAACCCCTTTTTAAACACTTACCTTTTCCGGTAATTTTATCTTACTGGTTGTGTGGTGCAGTGGCTCGGTATTTGATATTAGCTTGAAATCATCAGGTGAGTTCTTTTCTATAGAACGTTCCTTGGACAACGAGATACCATAACCATCTTTGTCAACTAAGTTTCCTTCTTTATCACCATAGACAGTTTCTTTTGTTTCTGGCAATGTTATTTCAGAACCTTTGTATTTTCCTGTTTCATCATAGTGGTGTATGAATGTACCATGCGATGAAACAGACTTAATAGAAGAACCACCTTTTACTGGCTCAATCGAAACCATACGACCAGACATAGGAGTATCGTGAACCGATAACGTTTTGCCTATGACATGCTCTTTAGACTTCTTAAAAACCTTACCAAAAGCGGGAACATTTTCTTTATCGCTATAATACGAACTATCATGCCCAACGAAACCAAATCCTTCCTTTGTCAAAACAGAAGGACTGCCATCATCGGCTTTTGTTATATTTCCGTCTTTATCTAAGTGTGCGATAGCGTGGATATTATTCTTTTTCTTATATCCATCAACACCACCGCTATATTCAGTCTGGATCATTTTTCCACCACCATTGTTGTGGATTATTTTACCATTGTCAGAAGAACTATCATATTCATGGTGTAAAATGTCGCCTTTAGAAGTATGGGCCATGTCATATTGACCATGATACATACGCATCATTTTCAAACGTGTAACATTTCCTGTTTCATCCTTTTCTTCTTCAAAATGGGCGGGGCCATGTTCATTGTGTAAATTACCTTGCTCATCGAAATGCTTTTCAACATTTTTATTATCGGTATGCATCACATAATCACCGGAATTGGCGTGAGGTGCTTTTATAATAGAACCAGTATGGTCACGATAAATTGTATTCTTTATTTCATGTTCTTCTGGTGAAGTTTTGTGGGTATGAGACTCATATTCATGCTCTATAGTATTTCCATCACCCAAACTAGTTTTCACAACACCTTTGCCATTTGACCAATTATGCGAAACTATATCACCTTTATTAATATGATCATACTTTGCTTCAAAGTGATCAGTTGGTTTACCATTTTCATCATATTCGGTTTTCATTTCACGGAACACATGTCCATGATGTGCCCATGATTTTGTTTCATATCCCTTTGTTCCATTTTGATTCAATGAAAGCGAATAACGGGATGGTTCATCATTGTCGGTATGTGCTTCGCCATAAACACTTTTAACTACACCCATGCCATGATGATTAACATACATAGAAGACATTCCGGATAAAATACCATTATGCTCATAACCAAACTTGTGGTATTCATGTGATACTTCCGTAACGTTACCATGTTCATCATAAGATGTATCTTCAATAGATGGTGTTTTACCATCTTTAGGCGAATGAAGTAGCCCATAATTGTAAAAACGTTTCGAAGTGTTTTTTAATTTTCCGGTTTCATCATGTGTTTCTTTGATATAAGCAGGGCCAGACTCGTTATGAAGCTCCCCGCCCTGATGCCACATTTTGTGAACTGTGTTGCCCTCATGAATTATCAAAGAAGGTAAACCATCATTACTATGAAGCTCTCCACTGATATTATGAGTGTGTTTTGTTATCTTGGAAATTTTTGGCTCTATACCATATTGCGAAAACACATCATTATGTTTATCTTTATTTTTGACATGACTTTCAATAACTGAATCTTTATCATCATCGTTATAAAGATCGGGTGATTTTCTATATTTCATGCCGGGTTCAGATGGAAACTCCTTTTTAGAAAAATCACTAACCGTTTTAGAAAAGTCACCGGATGCATTACCATATACTTTATTTTCTGGACGCCATATATCATGCCCGTCTGTATTTGTATGACGCTTTAGTAATATACGTGCAAGAGGTGCCTTGGCAGTATTGTCGCCTTCATGTGTTAGATACGCTGCCAAAGTTTGATGAGAAAGATCAGATTGAATATATGAGTGGTGTTCGCCACCAGCTTTCAATGCAGGGTTTTTAGATGAACCGTGTGGTAGTCTCATACAAGAAGTTTCCCATGATCTACCGCTAGTCATTCCACCAATATCATGTGGATGCCTTGAAACAACTATTTGTAATCCATTTCCCTTTCTATTGTTATTGCGGGAAGGATCATTTTGAAATATATTGGAAAGTGATTTTGTTTGATTTATACCACCACGAACAACATCGGCAGTTTTTTCATTCCCTCCGGTTTCAGCTAATATAGAACCTATGGATTTGAACTCCGCTTTTACATGTCCTTTTTTGGTCTGTAACCTACGAGTTGCAATACCTTTATCATAATCATGAATAGTCCAACCACCATTTTCGTGCAAGTGCTTTGCTATATCAGGATTAAAATGTACCTCATGACCTGTTAATGGTATAACAAGTCTTGGACTTTTTTCATCATTAGTATAACGGTGGAATAAGCCATCATGATGCGATGGATCGACATCCTCGCCTTGTTCCTTATTAGTTTTAACCCAATTGTCAACCAATTTTTTTTGTTTTTCTGTTAATTCTTCATTTATTATTTTTTGAGACATTTTATCACCACATCATTCCTTTTCACTTGTGCTATTGAGTAATTGTCCATTAAGATATTCAACAGGTTTATTGTAACCTGCTGATGTCAATAACTCAATACCCAAACGATACAAATCTTCCTTTTTAACCAACTTTTTCTTTGGTTCTATATTAGATTCGATCAATTTTAAAATATCATTCATCATTATCCCCCTTGGACAACTTTTCGTGATATTTTGCACATTCTAAATGTTGCGGATCATGTGACTCAGCATATTCCTTTTTATATGCTGTGGCTGCGGCCTTATGATAATCTCTTTTTTCTTGAAGGAAACTTTCTTTATTCTCAGACATACCAAACCTCATTGTTTGGTATATTTATCAACACTCAACCATACATCAATTCATTAAACAACATGATTTTGTCATGTGGTATTTTGGCACGGGTTGCCAAATTTACTTGAGGATACTTGTACATCAAACGATTATGCTTTGTGCGCAACCCTCCATTTTTTGCGAAAGGTACAAAGTCACGCACATCAATAATGTCATAAACCTTCTTATTGATTCCCTTTTGTTGCAGATAAAAAAGATTCATGAAAAATCCTTCTGCAACAACTCCTGTATTTCTAAAAATAAGATTCCTAACATAGTTGAATGAATGACCAGAAGAAATGTCATCATCAACAATCAAAACATTTGCATTCTTCGGCAGTTGTTTGAGGAATTGTATAAACTCATCCTCATTTTCAACAAGGAATCCACACGGACTTTTTTGATAAGTATTTTTCTTGAACAGACGGGAACAACGAATGTTGAAATCACCTTGGAAATACTTATCCATGCTAATAACATAACTGTTCATATTAGCAACATGCTGACGGCACATTTCCACCTGTTCCTTTGCATCAATCACCGTTATATCAAGTTTTCCTTCAAACACGAAATCCAATGCCCCTACAAGCCTTTCTGTGACGTTTTCAAACCCACCAAGCCCTGAATCATCCCTTACCATATAGGTTCCGGAAATATCAGGGTTAGAAAGGCTAGACATAACCTTATCACGAATTAGAGTAGACGACAAATACGAATATGGACTATTTTTGACAACAAAAATGTTATCATTGCTCATACCATGTTGTTGCAAACGTGAATCAACGGTGATATCGACACTATCACGGGAAACAATGAAGGTGTCATGTTCAGTCTGCTTAATTGCCAATGCAAACATTTGATTGTCCGCCCCGACGACAAATGATTGTTTTACATTTGGTGCGAAATGGCTCAAACGCATCATAAGATAAGGAAAGTTCAATTCTGCTGGCATGTAGAGAGCAGGATGTTCATCAATAATGATATCAGTTTCATTATTGTCTTCCAGAAACTTTTTCATATATTGAATGCGTGACATTGCCGAAAACTTACATGTGCCTCCACGCTTCACGTCAACATATGAATCATGTGCTGGAAAGAGAACACACAAAGGATTATACCCTCTGTCAATATAAAAAGAACGTGCTAGGCGAATAGCATCTAAATGACCAGCATGCATAGGCGAGAAACAACCTGCCATCGAAATGATAATATCAGGAGACTTTTCAACAATCGCATCCACAATAACATCATTGAAGGGAGAATCCGGATCGCAAAGCATTTCCATCAATTGATGTTTAGATTGGTATTCATCTTCAAAGTAACCAGCATCAACACAATCCTGATAGGAAAATCCATTTGCAATCATCATGTCATAGTACATTGTAGGAACCATTGGTTAATTTCCTCCCATTATACTGATTGTTAAATATACTGTAAAGTAAACTTATGTAAAGGCAATCAAATGGCACTAACCATCAAAGAAAAAAACCATGTGACAATACACATAGAACCAACAACAGATGCAGTTTTATCAAGTGAGTTTGAATTGGTTTCTGAACGTAATTACACAATAATATGCAGCCCTCTCCAAAGTGGTGAGCGCATTGGTATATTAGTATATGACTACGCAACACAACAATTTAATCAAATGTATATTGGAGGTTTTGAAGTATACATGACACAATATCACCATGTACTTACCTTCCAAAATGTAAGCTGTGTTATACAGATAGACAAAAGCGAAACTGCTTTGCCTGTTGGAGTAAGTATCGCATCACGTTAAATAGATAAAATTATTTGGAGTTTGAAATGGGTAAATTTTTACAACACATGGAAGATTATTATCTTGTGCCTATGAACGAAGGATTCAATCCTATTGAAAGCATTCGTAACTTTGCAAACCAAGACATTTTCATGGGTTCACCAACGCATGAAATGCGTAAAAAAGGTGTTTTTGTCTATAAAGTCGATAATGCTAATATTGCTAAAAACAGAATCCATAAGAACTTCGAACCAACTCATACCTTTGTTATTCATGGTTCTCATTATATTGTTGGGAAAGAATTAGGAAAAGAAGGAACTCAAATATATCGTGCCAATGGTAATAAAACACACACGCATGTTGATGGGTTTAAAATGTTACATGAGCATCCTGAATTGACAGAGACTCATATTGGAAGAAAGATTTATGCGGAGAATAAAGAGGCTTTTAAAAAAATGCCTATAACAGCATCAAAATCACAACTACAACATATTATGGACTTAGACCCTTCTAAAAGAACAGGAAATGTCCAAAACTCAACTATGCAGTGGATAGCATCACGTCATTATAATTCAGATAAAAGTGTATTGGATTCAGCTATTAATGCGCAACATCAAATACACCCAATAACTGTGAAACGCTTAATGACTATGCATGGCGTCAACCGTGACCAAGCAACTAAAATAAAAAATATGCCACATCTTATGGCAAATCCCCATATAGCTGCTACAGTCACGAATCGTTTGGCTCAGCCATAACATCAATAGACTTGATTGGGTTTCACTGACAGCCTAATCAAGTCTAATTCCTCTACCGCTGAAATATCAAAAAAATCAACATCATTCAACGTTGCACTTGGAACAAAAATATCCTTTGGATATTTTTCATTAACTTCTTTCACAATGTCAATTAGAAGTTGAACATTATCAGAAGAATACATTACGATATTCGTCCCCCTGACCTTTGCCTCCCAGCACAAATCATCATCAAATGCACCATATGAAAGGTCAATAGTAAAATTTGTATTTGTCATGATTTCCTCAGATATATTTTTTAACTTCACTAAAACACTTGTATTTTTCTGAATTGGTCAATAAACCATATTCATCAATTTGATACTCCAATGCACTTGGAAGAACCTTACTACAAGTCAAATTATAAACAACGCCATTTTTCAATTTGACATATATTCCATAATAAGCAGAAGTTAATATACCAATTTCTTCGATACCGTCGATATTATTGATATTATTAAAATCCGCATCAACACTGTTTTTTATAACTACCGAAGTATTCATGATTTTGCCCTTGAATGCTAGTTGACTATTATACACTTTTTGACACCTTTTGTCAATCTTCTACATCAACAATGTCTCCTAATACAGCCACCATATACCAATCAGGAACAGTTTTCGAAGTATTTCTCGCATTAAACTTTTCAATGCGTTCTTTGGCTAGTGCATCAGAAGTAAAATATTCAACTGAATCTATTTTACTTCCGCCAACCCCTTTCGTATTCCATAAACAAAACTTGACGCTTGAACATAAATCACCTCGGCTCTGAAATTGTTATTTGAATTACCACATGATAGTCTTTGAAATAACGATGGTAATTCGCATAAATGTATGCATCATCAAGAGATTGCATGAACTTTAAAGATGGTCGCCCATAATTAACGAAATACCCTCGCTCAGTGTAATTTTCAACAATAATGTCGAAAATTTCAAGAATTTCTTGGATTAATTCCTCGTTTTCCTTGAATGTGGTTACAAATGACTGTGACCCATGAATGGTCGAGGTAAGAACACACGAACCATTTTCAGTCAATGAAACATCATACAACGCAGCCTTTCTGCATTTTCCTGCAAAACGGTCACGAAGTATTTGATACACATCACGTATGGATTTGGTTGAAGTCATAGCAATCACCTATCTGTGTTTCATCATCATAGCATATGTCCACGATTTTTTCAAGGAATAGAAATGAAAAAACCAGCATTTCTGCTGGTTTTTTGTAATGACTGATCTTCCTTATTTCAGGTGAAATTATTCAATTTCACGCAAAAATGCTAAGTCTTCATCATCAGGTTCAGATGTTTGTACGGGTGCGGCCTGACGTACCTGAGTGCGCACAGGGGGAGCATCGTCTTCTTCATCTTCCACTGAACTATTGCGAGATACAGTGGTTCCTAATGCGGTTGCAATACCAGAACCCACTTGTGGGCCTAACACTTCAACAAGACGCTTTTGCAAGGATTCATAAGTCTTGAATTCCTTTTCATCATAGAATGGTTGCAATGGGTGACATTGGTTCCAAATCTTTTCCATTTCCTTTTCCTTTCCACCGGCCAACGGAGATTTAGCCTTGAAAGAAGATTTTTCGTAGTTAGGAACAGTTACGGTTTGACCCTTACTATTCTTCATAGTACGACCATTGATACGGATAACAAAATCAGCGCCGTTATCAATGTCAAATGCGTTCATAGGTTCAACAACTTCATCACCTTCGAACTCTGGTGCCTTTGGATATGCAGCATCCTCGATCATCTTGTGAATCTGAGGGCCGTATTCATAAATCATGACCTTGCCTTCAAGTTCTGGGTGCGCCGGGTCTTTTATAACCAAAACGTTCGCAAAATATGTGGTCTTACGCTTACGAGAACGGGCATTATCCTTATCAGATTCAACACCAGAGTCCCAGCAACGCTTATTCAACTCACCACATGGATCGGGCTTACCAATAGTAGAAAGAGAATTTTCAATATACCACTTTCCAGTTGGGCCTTGGAATGCGTGAGAGTATACTCTAACATATGGATATTCATCAATTTCGGAAGGTGCAGCAGGCAAGAAACGAATAATAGCAGTACCACTACCCTTTTCTTTGTCGAATGTAGGCTTCCAAATGCGCTCATCGACCGCACGAGAACCGCCTTTTTCTGGCTTGTCAGACGCTTTCATCTTTTCAAGCATGTTTTTTGAACTAGAACGTAATGCATTTAATGACATAATATATTTCCTTATATGAGTTATGTGTTTTTATATGTTTTGAAAAATTAAAACAAGGGGAAATTAGTTATTTTTCAATTGCAATAATTTTTCCCTAATGTAATCAGTATATTCCTTGTCCATTTCCATACACACAAATGGTCGATATTTTAAATACCAATCTTTATATGCTGTCCATGTCAAAGTGTTCAACTTCATACATGTATATTTAGTTAGCGACGTTGAAATATCAACCATTGCTAACGTTTCATAAGAAATAATTCCCTTATGAGCCAAATGGTAAATTGGTGGTATTCCTACTCCACCATTTGCATTTGTTGTTTTTAGTATATCTATTGTATACGATTCGTAAAGTTTTGTCAAGTCTTTTTCTAAAAAATATTTCGGAGAAGACAAAAAAGATTTTAATTTAGAATATGCCTGTTGGACATCTTCCTGATCGGGGGAACTTTCCCAACTCCCATTAGGTTTGTTATAAAAGAAATGTGCGCCCAATGCCATTTTTACATTGACATCAGTAGTAAATCTCTTTGCCCATTTGTCAAACAATTTAACTTCCCATGTTGAAACTGTTTGATATTTGTCCCAATTGTATATTTTCTTCGATGAAAAATTATACTTTTCAAGGCGATAGCTGTCCGTCATATAATGTAAACGAACAGATTGATATAACTTCCATGTATCAAAATCATTTATGTATTTTGGATTTTCACAAGGATAAACCAATGACTTTATATTCATAATTTAGAATGGTAACGTAGCAATATTCTCAGTTTTTATACGCTTTAGATTAACAGATTCGGAACGCAAACGTTCCAATAAAACAGGACTTAGATAAGGAGCAATTTCCGTTTCCTCCAAATCATATTCTTGACAATACTCAACCACAGCTTCCAGCCATGTATCGCAATGCTTGTAAAGTTCTTCAACCTTATGTTGAAGACTAGACATTATTTCTTCTTTTGAAAAACCTAATTTAACCATATCATTTCCTTTGACAGTGTTGATTCCCTAGATGACCATTGTAACAGATTGTTACAATGGTGTCAATAATTTATTTCGACGGTTGGTTTCTGTCTAGTGTGCGAGGGGTCATATCCCAATTATAATTAAACAAATAATTATGTGCATTACCTTTCAATTTAAACTGATTCTTAGAAACAGTCAATTTTATGAAAGTTCTAAAACCTTCACGTTTTTCAACAGAAACACGATGAATACATGTATTATTCATTTCCAACAATATTTTGTTAGGATATGTAGTGATTTTACTCTCGTCAATCATTAACTCCATATCCAAACGTGAAATAACAGGATCATTTGTTATTTCTATTTGTTGGTTGTAAAATTCAGTAGGGAAATCATCAGACCACACATAATTAATGTCATCCGTGCCAAAACCATCCAAATGCCAACCGGGACGACCACGACTTTCAAATGTGGTAAACATGCTCTTACAAGAAACATAAACATAATCAGTCTTAGTAGAATACTGAATAGCACCAACTAGAGGTCTAATAAACTCTAAATGAGATGGTAAACGCAAATCTGTACCGGGCATAATAATAGGCATGTCCTGAACAAACATCATTTCAGGACATTCTAAATCAAACTCACCAATAACATATGGTGCATTGCCAACTAATATTTTATCCATTTTCACCAACAATAATTATCTCGGTTTCAAACGGAAGAATACAACCAATTGAAATATTTGCACCAAATACCTGCATCAATTTCCACATTTGCCATTTTGAATATCCATTTTCGTCTTCTTCCATAGGTATAAATGAATATGGCGGATTACCTTTATACAAAGAAAAATACCATTCAATGTATTGTTGTCTACCATGATCAGTGAGTTTTACTTTAACAAACTCATTTATATTAAACTTCATTATGCCACCATCGCTGCGCCAACAATAAACAATAATGCCAATACTAAAACAACAACTTCAATCATACCAACAATTGTCATTATAGGATTCATTTTTTCTTTGTTGAAAACATTAATGTCACGGGTTTGGTTTATTTCGGTATGAATATATTCATCGGCATCAACCGTTATGGTAGTATTGGTATTATCACCAATAGCAACATTCAACTCATAAACGTACTTTCCGTCACTATTCTTATAATTGGTTTTTTCAATAACAGTACCTTTAGTTATCAAAAACATATCTTTCATAATAAAATGGTGATAACCAAAATAAAAAGGACATGCAATAAAAATAGCTATGATGAATAGTTTCATCAAACCAGTAACGTCAAAAGATTTATTATCTTTCTTTAAACTAATCATGTTTTATAAACTCACAGATTTGGTGAACTGAATACATCCCAATAGAGATTACTGATATAGAAATCACCGTAGCAATCTTCATTGGGACATTATCTATCAGGAAGAAAAGTGTTTTATCACTCATAGTAAAGTGAGGTATTAACTACCCCACACCATATCCTGTACTTTCATGATCAAATTACTTGCCAATTCAATGTTAGGTCGCTTAGGCAGCTTCGTCTCATGGTAAAGTTTATTACGAATCAGATCGTCTTGTTCCTCACCGTAAGCAATTAATTGCTCATAAGACCACGAACCACGGCGGATTTCAAGTAATTCCTTTGCATCCGGACGCTTCACCAATACTTCACCATGCTCAAGGATTTCACGGCCCATACGCAACAAGCGAACCAGATGCATACCATGCTTGAAATCAGTGCCAGTAGCTTGAAAGTCAAGATGTCGCTTACACAAATGTAGCAATTCAGAAAGATTCGCTTCATTCATGGTCTTTACCAGTTCGGCCATGTTTTCGCTCCCAACAACATGGTCAACATCATAGCTTTCAGAAACCACTTCACGAACAACAGAGGCACGTTCAGCTAGTTCAAGCTCAATCAAACGATAAAGATCAACCTTCTTATCCTTCAATGTCTTCCAAGCCCAATATTGGTTCCATGTTTCAAGATTTTGCTTGTACTCGGAAATGTTAAACTTGACAATCATCAACGGCAACTTTCGCTCACCATCAGCAGTGGTATGATCGAAGGAATTATCAGTCACATTCAGATGAAAACCATCATTGTATGTCTTAGCACCAGCGTCCTTGTACAGACCGTAAATGTTTCCACCATAATGAACCAAACGATAACCATCATGGTATTCTTCAAGATCAATCTTGAAAACCTTTTCGTTGGTGTAGTTGACGACCAACGAAACATAGTCAATCTGACGAGGTGGGGTTGTTGGTTGCGGGTTATTCTGCCACTTGGACTGATTCTTCATTTGCTTTAATTGACTAACTGCATAACCAGAAAAGGTGAATGCAGCCCTCGAAGACATCAAATCACGGCGATGTTTGCGAAGCAACTGATAGGCTGGGGAATCCAAGATAACATCATTTTCCTCAATCCACAAGAGTTCGACAATGTTTGGATTACATTCCGTATACAATTGCATGAACTTCGACAGTTCATAACTAACACTATCCTTTTGATCAGGATGACGGTACTCATTCTGTTTAAAAAATGGAGTGCGGATAAACTTGGGGTCAGCCACGAAAATGCCACGATAATCTTCATCAGACGTTGGTGTATTTGTGCCATAGCTGATACTACCAGCACGACCCAAGTAGATTTCTTTCATGTTAGCCTTCTATATGTGAAAATTAAGATAGCCTATTCTACAACACTCGCACATCATAGTCAAGTACAGTTTCCATTAACAATAAATATCATGTATTTGTTAATGTATGAGACTAAAATGAACTTTGAAGAATTGTTGATAACCGACATGAAAAAACTTGACGAAAACTTTTTTATCAAAAGAAACAATAATTATCTGGAACTTTCACACCAATTAAATGTGCATGCAAAGAAACCATTCATACCGTCATGGGCACATAAAAGGATGCTTGAATTGCGTGATAAAAACACTTTCGACAATACAGTAAAAAACTCACCAATAAAAGTAGTTCATCCCTTAATGTCACAAGAAGTTAAAAATGTAGGGGAAAAAAGAGTAGGCTCAACAAGAGATATATCTGTTAATGTTCCTATCGTAATACATAACACCAGAACAGGAGAAATGCATTTGATTGCAGGTAATCATAAAATAGAATCTTGTAATAAAACCAAAACAAATACACCTGTTATTGCTATACCACATGAAGAATAAAAAAAGGGCTTAAAGCCCTTTTTTACTTTTCACTCAATGGGTGAGAATCCGCCAATTTTCTAACTTCTGGATGGATACTTTTAGAAGCAGCCCCCAAATGTGATTTATCAATATTTTTATTTTTTAAGGCAGCCTTTTGCACATCTATGTGATTTGAACGTAGAGCGTCATGCAACTGTTCATGTGTCGCACCACCATGAAGATTGGACATATTCAATGCTAAACTACGTACTTCCGGATGTGGGTCGCCCATAGCAAAATTAATATGCTCTTTATTAAGATGTGGCGAAGATGTTTGTAAGACAGCCCTGCGAACACTAAGATCGGGATGTGACTGTGATCTTGTGAGTGCCCTTTCATTTGTCATATGTGATTTTACCAAAGGTGCTAAATTAATATGATCATATTCATAATTTGATTTTTGGTGATTATCAATTTCTTTATGTATTGCATTATTATGATCTACAACTTCTGCATTTGACTCAAACAATGCGCCTTCTACCATTCGTCTAAATGATTGCTTCATTTTTTTCTCCAATTATTCTTTTATAAATTAACTATGCAATGGATGATATGCGTTTGGCATAGTTCTTGTTTTCAACGCCTCATGGGCAGCATGTTGAACAGCACCATCCGAATGTTTTAACAATCCATGCAATCCATTTTGATGCATTCCGGGTGCTCTATTAATCGTCTCAATCTTGTGTGCCTGTGATGTTTCAGGGTTATTTATATGACTGATGACATGTTGTGGGGTAGCGGCGTGGTGCATCGCAGCCATATGACGTATTTCCGGATGTGAACTTTTCATGGCGGTATCAATATGAGCCTTATTGATATTAGGATGGCTTAAAGCAGCCTTTTGAACTCCAACATCGTGATCTTGTAATGCTGTATGTAAATGCTCCGATGCTAAATTTCCAACACGTTTTGATGTATGAATTGCCTGTATACGATTTAACGGATGTGAATCTTTAAGTCCTGCGTGAACATGACTCATATTAAGGTGCGGAGAATCGCTCTGTAAGGCCGATCTACGCACTTCTGGGTCATGATGGACTGACGCACTGTCCAATGCACTAGTGCTTGTTAAATGCGATTTTACGAGGTGTGGGAGGTCAATATGATGTGATGTTGCGGGTGAATCAATTGCCTGATGTATATCTTGATTGTGCACAGTATGAAGATCATGAGTCACACCAAACATACTTTCAACTAAACTTCTAAATGATTGCTTCATTTTTTACTCCAAATTATTTTACTATTTAGAGTAGCAATGAGAGTTATAATGCAACATTAACACTCTCATTGGGAGCATTAACATCTAAAAATTATTTGCAAGTGCCAAATATTTCATAGAACTTATCAACAGTCCATTTCTTCATTCCTGACACTTGCCCGTCTCCTATTTCCACCAACCACTCTTTCCCGTGAATATCTTCTATGATATCAATACTAAAAAAATTACTATCAATCTTCTTAGCAATTTCGCTAACTATTGTTGGCACATTACCATCACATGAAAAAACATTTCCCATAAAACAAAAAAATCTTTTTTCAGAATAGCTGTCTAGCGCATGATACTGGCGAAGACATATACGACCGGCACCATCAGTACCTCGATACTTTCGCATCTTTTCAAGTGCTGACCTTAACTCAACTCCACCATTTACAATACCACCAGACTTAACATCATCCTTCAAAAGAAAAGAACAATTAATTGAATCTGCAAAATTAACAGAATCTTCAACCGTGTCAAAAAAATACGTATTAAAAGTATACTCGGCTAAAATATCATACCAGTTGTGCAAATAATGGGTGTTGTTATACTGTTGCGGATTGTTGATAAGTGTCATACCATTATAACGAAGACTTTTATAAAAACTATCATATTCAGCAGCGTTCTTCATCCAACCACGGTATACGACATCTGTCACGACAGTATCCCTGCGGGCATACCAACAGGTCAACGTTTTATAACCACGATTGTCAGCTTCAATCATTTCATCATGAAACTCAGGGTCTATTGTTTTCTCAAACATCATATTTGGATATAAAAATAACATTTCATCACCTATAAAAAAAGGGCCGAAGCCCTTTTTTATTTTAACGTTTACGCAGCTTCTTTCTTATCCGAGCGGATCGAAGAAGCCACTGCCCACACAATGAAACCAACACCAATCAAACCAGTCACGATTTCAGAAACTTCATGAGTAATGCTCATGAGCATGATGGTTGCAAGTGCGCCAATTGCATAATGTGCGCCATGTTCAAGGAACTTATAAGCTTGCAAGGTTCCCTTATCAACAAGATACGTAGTCATCGAACGGACGAAGAACGCACCAACACACAGACCCAACATAATGATAACAATATCAGTAGTAATAGCGAAGGCACCAATAACTCCGTCAAAGCTGAACGATGCGTCCAAAACTTCAAGGTACAGGAATCCACCGATACTACCAGTCGAAACAACCTTTGCTACATTAACATCACTTTCAGTTTCTTCTTCCAACAGATGACCAATAAACTCAACAGCAAGATAAGTAAGGATACCATAAGTACCAGCCATCATCACCGCCAACTTCTCATGCTCAGGAACAAAACTCGTTACACCTACCAAGATAGCCAACGTTGCAAGAATGGACATCGAATCAACACGACCAAGCTTTGCCATCTTTTCTTCCAGCCAAGAGTGCCAGTGCAAATCCTTTTCCGGGTCAAACAAGAAGTTGAAAAAAACCAAGAACAAGAAAGAACCACCATAAGCAAGAACTTCGGCATGGTGAGACAACAGGGCAGCAGAATATTCCTTGGGGCTATTGATTGCCATGTTCCATGCTTCAAGAATAGACATGTCAGATGTTTGTGAAACAATAACCAACGGGAACAGCAAGCGCATACCAAAAACAGCAATGAAAATACCAACCGTCAAAAATAGGGTGCGCCAGTAGTGATTCCAATGTTGCAAAATACCAGCATTGACAACAGCATTGTCAAAGCTCAGAGAAACTTCCAAAACAGCAAGTACGACCGCCACAAAAAGACCTGCGGGGCCAGCATACAGATATGCTGCAAGGAAACAGAGGGCGGCCAAAATACCGGAGAAACGGAAATGACGCATAAGTTGTAGCATTTAATTTTACCTTTATAGTGAGTTGGTAGGTGTATATTAACACATACACCTATGTTTACAAGACATAATATGTTAAAGTTTGTAACCGTCAGTATTAACGGTTAGTAACCTTCTCGATCAATTGAGACTTCATGTCTTCCATCTTCTTAACCGCTTCAATTCTGGAAACTTCACCTTCCTGCTTGATCTTCTGAACTTCATCAATTGTTTCGATAAGGTTCTTCTGAACATATTCAAGAGTTTGAATGTCAACCACAGAACGCTCATTAGCCTTCGCCGTGGCAACACTGTTCATCTTCAACAAATCTGCATTTTTCTTCATGATATCGTTAGTCGTGTCGTCAATCTTGGTTGCAAGTTCAACTGCATTCTTTTGCTCAATCAATGCAATCGCCAGTACAAATTGCTTCTTCCAAGAGGGAATAGTCAATTCAGTAAGATTCGTAAACTTGTCGATCAGTGTACGGTTGTTACTCTGAATCATGCGAATCATAGGAGCAGTTTGAATTGCCACCATTTGCATAGTCTTCAAATCATGCACACGCTTCTTCAAGCGGTCGATAATCCCTGACAAATCGGAAATATTTTGTGCTTCAATGGGATTGGTAGCGGCAGTTGGCGATGCCTTCATTTCTTCAAGTTGTTGGTTCAATTCTTCAATCTTGACTTCACCAACCAAAATACTAGTGTCGAGATTTTTGTATTCTTCAACGTTGTAAAGATATACATTTTCAAGATTTTGAATAGTGCCATTCAAACGATTCTGTGTGACACTAACCTCAGACAGCAACTTTTCAATTTGCTTGGAAAGGGAATCGTATTGTCCAACAATCTTTTCCTTACCAACAATAAACTTGTTGATAAGACCACCAATCAGGGGAATCTTCGATCCACCATTAACAAGACCATTGATATTGACTTGCTTGGCAAGGACGACAACTTCGGTCATCTTATCACCAATACCATCAACATCGGAACTGCGCACATGCTTTAGCATGTCATCAGAGAAACGCACAATCTTTTCACCTGCATCGGAACCAAGCTTGGTGATAGCAGTTGTTTCGTAAGGATTGAAATTTGTCACTGCATTGGAAACACGCTGCTGCAACTCATTGACATCCATACCAGAGGCAACAAGACGTTGCATGTTGGCGTCAAAAACCTTTTGTATAATGGCGGAAGTGCCAACATTCTTATCAGTACCAACCACAACCAAGTTTTGATTGGATACTTGTCCTGTTTGAGTATATGCGGAAACCGGCTTAAACACTGTCATTTTTAGCTCCTGTAGCATTTGACATTTTTTCGAGAAGTTCTTTTTGAATGTTCAACAAATTGTTATATTCATTGTTACCATTCATCTTTGAAGAAAAAACAGAAATCATCTGTTGTTTCCATGTTGGTATAACCAACGTAATAATATCGTTTGTTTGGTCAATCAACGTCAAGAAATTGTTTTCTTCAAGACGTAATTGAGACATACGCATCAAAATTGTTTGACGAATCAACATCAGATTATGAACACGGCGCTCAAAACGAGCCAACGCATCTTGCAAATCTTGAAGTGTCTGTTTCGCAAAAAACTCTACTGCTGTTGTCTGTGACGCCATTTTACTCTTTTCATCGTCAATACGCAACTGCGCAGCAACAATTAATACAGAAAGCATACGAAACTGTTTGTCCGTCTCCAACTCCACGGCATCAAACTCTGGAATGTGAGACTTTAGCTTAGCCAATGCATTCTTGCAATTAGCAACTTCTTTATTGATTTCTGCTTCCAAAATGTTATATTCTTCTCGTGTCGTAATAGAACGTGAGAAAAATGACTTTAAAAAACTTTTATTGAAAATTGCATCAATGTCAACACGCTTAATTGACGCCATAATCTTATTCAAAGAAGCACGAATGCCTTCCGAAAAAGATGAGTTGACAATCTTTGCCAATTTGTTGATTATTTCCTCAGACGAAACATCAGCACCATATTCGGTAATAAAATGGTGGTCAGTAATCTTGATGTCATCACGCATTAATAAAATTCGTGACTTTTCAATTGTTGTTAAATCAAAATCACTAAACCCCAATTTAGCCAAAGATTCCGCAATAGCCTTGTTTTCAGAATCATCCAAAACAGCCTTCACCGAAGGCTTGAGGATTGGTTTAACCTCACGATTTACGGGTAATGGCGCAGAAGGTTGTATAGGCATAACCGGGGGTACAACCGGCTTTGTACTTTCAAGCTGGCGCAAGCGATCTTGCAAGGAATTGCCTGCCGGTTTGGGGTCAGCAATAGTTTGAGGTTGTGTTTTTGATACTACACCCCCAAATGTTTTGATTTGACTCATTGTTTAACTCGTTAGCCATTATTGAATGTTAGTATTGTAACAAACTGAGATATGGATATCAAGTGGTTTTACATATTTTAACAACAAAAAAGCCAGCAATGCTGGCTTTTGATCGTGTGGGTTTATTCCACTTTACCTTAATAGGCTCTTTAATAATCATTACGTCTTATACTTCTAATAGCGAAGGATCATAATGATAGGATTTAATCACTCAAACGTTGTTTGATTTTGTATTGGAAAACTTCAAACTGATTAGATATATCACCAATTAATTGAACAGTACCAGAAGATAATCCACCATTGTTACTAAGATCATCAATCATGCTGTTTGTTTGAGACAATATTTCATTAACACCTGCAAACTTTTCTTCGTTTGAATCACCAATAGTTATTTGTGAACACATGGTTGCCGCTTGAAGATTAATTTGCTGAATGTTTATGTCAATGCCCAACCCCAAACATCTTTCGATAACAGAGTCATAAGAATCTTCTGCGAAAGAATAAATCTCAGCGAAAATCTCATGATCAGGAATAAAGGTTTTACCAGTTGTTAGGTTATGGCAAGCACGGCCATATATTCCCAACACATTAAGTATTATTGCTAATTCGTTCATTTTATACCCCTAATTATAATAGCTAAGTATATTTAGGGACAATTTGAACTATCATTTGAATTGAGAATTGTCAAACCTCGTTCTTTCAAATTATTCAAACGCTCTAAAGATTCTTTCTTTAGTCGTTCTTCATTCTTTAAAAAGAAAGCCGCCATTCTTGATATACCAGATACTATAGCTTCTCTTTCTTTTTTAGCATATCCTTCTGAAACTTTAAAATCCATATATTCGACCTCAAATTGGTCGGTCTGGCGAGACTCAAACTCACAACCCCTCGCTCCCAAAGCGAGTGCTCTATCTATTGAGCTACAAACCGATTAGATCAAGCTTGTAATTACAAACCCGGTCTTGGCAAAAGATCAACCATTACGTCAATGTGCTTCTTCATCATCTTCCCCATAGTCTTTAACATAACCGTATTTACCAATCAATTTGTATGCAACTCGCATCATTTCAATGCAATATTGTTCATGCAATTCAACGGGTTCATACTTGTTTGCATATAACGTTGCAAATACCTTATCTATAACACTAGGTAAGGCATTATTATATATGGTGCAAACAGGATCGTCTATATCTTTCAATGTAGGATATGCGATTTTCAGCATATGATTAGCACATACTTTTGTTTCATTCCAACGTGACATATTTTCACCTTTTACTTTGGCCCCTAAGAGATGCATCGAACATCTATACGTTTGCGCAAACGTGTTTTAAGCCAGTTAAACTACTTAGGGGTTCAACTGAATGGATTTTTTATCGTTGCTCTACCAATTGAGCTACACCCCCAATAAAGCTAAACTTCAATTGGCGGGGGTGGATAGGACTCGAACCTACAACACACGGCTTTGGATGCTTTAAAATTGCTGTTACCATTCAAACCTTACTGTGTTGACAAACGCAACACAGTTTTATACAAACCCGGATTGATCTTCAATGCCTCTGGTACGATAACATTGCGACAAAATGACCTTTGATTAGAAGAATCATGGTTTGTCGGGTCTTCAATCCAAATCAATTCATGTTTCTTTGCATATGCATAAACTTCACCCTTTGTCAAATGAAGAAAAGGACGACGCAAATTGTTACGATGTGATGAAATAAATCTTACATTCCCCTTAATAGAGGACATAAGATATTCTTCGACCTGATCATCTAACGTATGTGCAAGGTAAACATCACAAGCATACGCACGATAAATCTTTTGGCGAAAATTGCGCCAGTTATGTTCTACATTACTTTCATACGCAACATCAATATGATGTACGTCGATTTCAATGCCATACTCTTTAGCAATATCACGAACCAATTGCTCACAATCATCGTCATACGGATTTCCCGGATTATGATTAATGTGAACTACCCGAACGTTATTATAACCAACCATAAAATGTAACAAAGCAACAGAATCTACGCCACCAGAACAAGCAACCACACAAGTTTGGTCGGTAAAAGGTTTAATCACTTTGGTACGAATGTTAGCCATTATCACACCTAAAATAAAAAATTACTGTAGTTAAGTACCTTTATCCAGAGTTAACGTGTGTCTCTGGTTAAGAGTCCCCTCACTAAAGATACATTTAACAACAGCCTTTTGGTGCTTCCGACTGGACTTGAACCAGTGACCTACCGATTATGAGTCGGTTGCTCTAACCACCTGAGCTAAGGAAGCATCGTTGTCTTGATGTGGTCATTATACCGCTTTACAACAACCACGTCAAGAACTTTTTTACTTTACATCATCAGGTGCACAACAATTGAACGCATAGGCAATAGCACCGTTTTCATGCTCTTTCAACTTAGCCTTGAACTCTTCCGGAGACATTTCCTTTAAACGTGTTGCAACACGTTCCAATGCATCCTTTTGTATTTGTGTCATCCCAATATCATAACGTGTGGGAACATAACCACATTCGATAAAAGTCTGTTCAAGTTCATCATCAGACATGTTATCCAGATTTTCCAGAGCCTCTTCAAGCATAGCCTTAATGCGTGACATATCAAACTTCCTCTAAGCCGTATGGTACAAGAATATTTTCCAATTCTACCACCTTACGCTCACCATTGTCAAACATCACTTCAATTACATTTGATGGCATATTGTAATCATAACGATAGCGATTACATACCTTCACATACTCTTGTGATGGTTTATACCATACGGTGTCAACACAGATAGAACTTGCATAAAAAGCTTCAAAACCATGTTCATCCCATTCACCATCCAAGTCCACTTGGCTTATAATAGAAAAATCTTCATGTGGTGAACGCAATGACATAAAAAAGTCATATGTGTTTTTTGCCATTTCCATTGATATGAAATCAAACTCTTCTGCATACTTTCTTCCACGTTGAAATGAAACCCCAATAAGAGTACCATCCAAAAAGTACACTGCGAGGCCAACCATAGTATCAGTACACAGCCAAGGTGTTACCCAATATGCGGTAATATGTTCCTTTATTTTATCATAATAATCATAATGATTAAAATTAATATTCAATGCTGTTGTAATAGCATCAATATCAATAGATTTTTCATTACGACTTGTTTTCTTGACATTTTGTGCCAGTTCAATGAGTTTCATCATTCGTCCCAAAAAATTTGTTTGAAATTAAGACTTTTTTCATAATTGTCCTTGGTGTTACAGGACATCATAATGTCATAAATTTCTTCATCAGTTCGCTTCAAAGAAATGCGAATTGGAACCTGCGACCACTTGTTGAAACACTTCTTAAAATCAACAGCCAAAAAGCCCAAACAGTTAATATAATTGTAATCGCTAGTTCCAGTCAAAGCACATAAACCCTTATGGTTTTCAATCCACAATAAAACTACAGGATGGTCAATACCTTCTACCTTTTGGATTTCAGTGGTTAATTCACATTTGCATTTCTTTTTAATTAGAAAATTATATAGTGATTCAACACGCAAGTTATCTTCGGCAAGTTTATGTAGAATCTGGGTTTTACTCAGTTTAGACATTTTTATTCTCTAACAGGTTTTTCAAGTGATCAATTGGCTTTAAGTCTTGTATAGCCAAATTGTAACAATCCGCCCTCACAACAAAGTTATTAGACGGGTCTATTTGCCCTTTTTGCATAAACTTCGCTTTTTTAAAGTATGCCTCTTTTGGCATCCATCCCAAAATCCAACAAGTATCCTGACATATGCGGGTAAAGACGTAAGCATTACACTTTTGTTTCGTATTATATGCCGCTATCGAACACTCATAATGAGGCTTTGGTGGTGATGTACACTCTTTGGTCTTAACGTCAAGTTTAGCACCATGCATCATTATATCATAGTCATATGTATTTTCAACACATGCATTAAGATAATTTGCAACAATTTGTTCCCCCATGAACCCAACAAGATTGCCTTCGCCTTGACGAATAGAGTTGTTCAACCTACCCATTTCATCAGCTTTCTCTTGTGCCCTTTCACGTATATCTTGTGTTATTTTAATTTCTATCATTATTTGCCATTCAACATCACAATACTTTCATTTATGCGGGTTATCTTTTCAAACAATAAGTTCTTACGGGTAGACACATACCATTCAACTTCTTCTTTTGAGGCGGGCGCAAAATTATAAGAGAATGTATCAATTATTATGTTAGTAAAATGTATTTTATCCTCACCATCAGTAATCAATGGATCGTATACATTCATTCTAACATTATTGAAAACGCATGACACAATATACAACTTATTAATTTGTAATGCCTTGTTACCAAAGGTGTCTACGCACCTTACAAGTTGTTCTTCTTGGAACACTGTGGAGTTCATATCAAATTTTATCTCGGATTTCTTTTAATACTTCAACCAATTTCTCATCCGCAAAACATTCCCTCATAGATTTCATTTCTTCACCACCAGAATAAAATGCAATCATCTTGTCAATTTCAACTAGAAGAGGATTATCAACAACCTTGGCGGATTCTAGACATGTAATCATGGTAGTAACATAATCATATATTGAATCTGTATCAGCACGACTTTGCAAACTAATAAGACTATGTAAAGCACGTTTCACAAAAATATCATGAAAAACTTGACTACCATTGTCAGAAATCCAACAAAGATCAGACTCCGGAATATCAATTTCAATAACAATATGTTTTTTCATATCAAGACACCTTAGCGTGTGAGGACAAAGCCTTTTCAGCCATTTTAGCACATGAGAATCCACGACTATGACCAAGACCATAACCGAACTCAACAATGCTCTTTAAAGCCTGTTCCAGTTCGGTTATGCGTTTTGATTCGGGTGTAATATTACGCCATTTAGATACTGCTTCTACAAACAGTTTATCATCATTGGTCATTTTTGATTCTCATGCAAATTTGTTAACTTGAACGAGATATACACATGGTAATCTCTACTATGCGTACAGTTTACCATGTTAGGGAGAAGGTGTCAAGGATTTAGCGGGGATATCCTATAGGATGTGATTCAGCCAAGTCACCCATAATATCAGCAGAACTTGGATTTTCTTCTTTATTGTCTTCTGGAATTACAAAAACAGTTTCGCCATTCTTTGTTCTTTCCAAATATTCAGATGCAGTGATCATTACTTTTACCTCTGGTGCCGCCAGTGGGACTCGAACTCACAACCTACGGATTACGAAACCGTTGCTCTACCACTTGAGCTATAGCGGCATATGCGTAATTTCTTACGCTAATGAATCAAGGATTTCTCCCAATTCCGTTTTACAATCAGTATATGCATAATAGTCCTCTGCATACAGTTTTTTCAATTGTTCGACAGAAGCGGACTCCATATCAAATTGACCTTCCAAACCATAGCACGAACAATGTGATGCATATACTGTGAATAACTCACCAGATTCAGTATGCTTTAGAAGCACGAAAGACCAGCCCTCGTAATACCCTATTGCATATGATGCTAGTAATATTTCATAACCATTCAATCTATCCGCAGTGATATTAAACTCTCGCAAAACATCATCTAGCGAATTAAAATCGTGTAAAAATATAGTATTCATGTTAATTTCCTCTGTGGTTGATAAATCAAACACTTACACATTGGAAATCGGTGCTACCTGCCTGACTCGAACAGGCCACCTGCGGGTTATCATTACTGAAACCTTGTCTCAGAAACTAAGCCGCTGCTCTACCAGATGAGCTAAGGTAGCATTTCTAGAGTTATCGTACCTAGATCGGACATCACCCACGGGATATTAAGAGTATGACTCTCTTCTTATCATGCATATCCTGCACTATGCGGTATGATGGCCGCAAGTATTCAATCTTTATATAGTACCATAAAATCATCAGTCATGCAACAATAAGATGATTTTGTTAATGGTTCTTTTGTAACAAAATCCACAAATGTTTCGGTGTTATATGGATTATAATAAGCCTTTTTCAAGAAACCTGCAATTGGCTGGTTTTCTATTATATATCCTTTAACATACGCATGCACATTTTTAGTCTTTGTTAATAATACCTTTTCACGACCTTTTGCGTTAACAACATATGAAACATTTCTTAAAAACAAAGGTTCATAAGAATGTGCTACCACCAAACCATTTTGGCGTATCGACCAACATTTCTTAGTCAAATTACGATAAACTTGTACTGGTTTAGTTTTATCAAAAGGATAACGTATTCGAATTTTTAATACCTTCTTTGATTTTAGTCATAATGGCATCACCAAATATTTCCATTATATTGATGCCATCAATTTTTGCATCTTGTGCAAGTTCAACATTGAAAGCACCATTAATTACAAAATTTATTACTGGTGTAAATGTTTCGTTATCAATACTTTTATATAAGTTTACATGAATATTTTCGTTTAGATAATTTTCTAATTTTTGTTTTATATCACTCATTTACTA
>Ga0255096_1000222_pt1 | contig 31889 bp, 29 predicted proteins | sample Colum_Atlam_RepA_2_FD_188563 | JGI IMG/M metagenome (GOLD analysis project Ga0255096, IMG submission 188563) | Freshwater microbial communities from Columbia River, Oregon, United States - Colum_Atlam_RepA_8d | ecosystem: Environmental > Aquatic > Freshwater > River | place: USA: Oregon... | reverse complement strand
CGGCTTGGCGGGCCGCGCGGGGCGGCGGCGATGGGTTGCGCTATGATATCGCCCGCCACACCGCGCTTGCGGCGCTGCGCGGCGGTAACAGTCTGGCCGCGCGGCTGTGGCTGCGCCGCGCGTTGGATGTAGCGCCCGATGCCAAAGCCCGCGCCGCTACCGTCACCGATTATCGCGACCTAAGCGCCCGCGCGCGGCTGCATTTTTCTGCAGAACTGTCGCTGACCCCGACCGACAACCTGAACGACGGCGCGTCTAGCAAATATCTGGCAATCGACGATTGGTTTGTGCTGGGCGCGCTTTCGGGGTCGGCGCAGGCGCTTTCGGGGCTGCGCAGCGATGCAAGCTTGCGGCTTAGCTATCGGCTGGCGGCAACCGCGCAGGCGCAAACCACGCTGGCGCTGCGGCTGATGACCAGCACGGCGCTGTTGTCGGCAGAGGCAAAGCGGCTGGCCCCCGACCTGCGCGGCGCCGATCTGAACAGCACGAAACTGGAAGGCAGCCTGACGCAAGATTTTCTGTGGCCGCAGAGCCAGCAGCCGATCAGCGTCAGCCTCGCATTGGGCGAAGGTTGGACGGCGGGCACGGTGGCTGGCCCCTATGCGCGGCTGGAAGCCGCCACGCCGCTGTTGCGGTCGGCCAAGTTTGGCCTGCTGCTGCGCGCATCGGACGAACGCCACTGGCGCCGCGATGCGCAGATCGAAGCCACCGGGCTGGCGGTTGAAGGCAGCCATGCGTTGAAGGGTGGGACGCTGGGCTGGGGTGTTGCGCTGACCAATGTGTCGGGCAGTGCGATCAACCAAGATTATCAGCGCGGCATGGTGTCGTTGGACTATCAGTTGGGTCGCGCGCTTGGGCCGGTTACGCTTGCTGCTGGGGTAACCGCGGGCCTAAGCCGATATGACAGCTATAGCCTGCTGGGCGCGCAACTGACCGATGGCCGCAATGACCGCCAGTTCGGCGTGACGCTGGATATGACGTTTCAAGATATCAGCGTGATGGGCTATGCGCCAACGCTTGGCCTGTCGACGACGCAGACCCGATCCAACATCAGCCGGTTTGAAGGCCATGGCGTGAATGTGACCTTTGGGTTGGAATCGCAGTTCTAGCCCCCTCGCCTTTTCGGGGCTGGCTGCTAGGGTACGCGGCAACGCAAGGAGGCAAACATGACGATCCGTTATCTGCACACCATGGTCCGGGTGTTGGACCTTGAAAAATCCATGGCGTTCTATGGCCTGTTGGGTTTGGTTGAAATCAAGCGCTATACCAATGAAAAGGGCCGCTTTACGCTGGTGTATCTGGCGGCGCCCGAGCAGCCGGAATGCCCCGTAGAGCTGACCTATAACTGGGATGGCGATACCGGTCTGCCCAGCGATTCGCGGCATTTCGGGCATTTGGCCTATGAGGTGGACGATATCTATGCCACCTGCGCGCATCTGGCAGCACATGGCGTGGTGATCAACCGGCCGCCGCGCGACGGCCATATGGCCTTTGTGCGCAGCCCCGACAACATATCGATCGAGCTGCTGCAAAAGGGCGAGGCACTGCCAGCGGCAGAGCCTTGGGCCAGCATGGGCAACACCGGCCACTGGTAACGCGATCTGAAGGCGCGGCTGCCGCCGCACGGCATTTTAGCGCTTACGCGCAGCGCGCCTTCGGCGAGAGTATTTTCAGAAAGAACAAATCAAAGGCTCCAGAGGCTGAAGGCGTCTGGGCCGATTGCGACTGTGCTGCGCAGGGTCAGCTGCGGCGCATCGGCCAAGGCGGTGAGACCAAGGCTGGCAAGGCTGGCTTGGCCATCGCCGCCGATCAGCTTGCCGCCTTGATATAGCGCGAGGTCATCAACGAGTTTCGCGCGGATCAGCGATGCGGCCAGTGTGCCGCCGCCTTCGGACAGGATGCGGGTCAGGCCGCGCGCGGCAAGTGCCTGCAGGGCGGCGGTTGCATCAAGCTGGCCGTCGATACAGCGGGATTCGATCAGGGTGGCGCCGGTTTCGGCCCAAGCCAGTCGCGCGGCGGCGGGGGCATCGGGGCCGTGCAGCAGCCAGACCGGGCTGACGTTAGAAGTTTTGCCAAGACGGCTGTTGGGGCTGTGGCGCAGCCGGCTGTCGAGCACGATGCGCACCGGTTGATGCTGTGCGCCAAGGTCGCGCACCGTAAGGTCGGGATCATCGGCGCAAGCAGTGCCAGAGCCGACCATCACCGCATCATGGCTAAGGCGCAGCGCATGGACCGAGCGGCGGGCGGCACCGCCGGTGATCCAGCGCGACTCGCCGCTGGCGGTGGCGATACGGCCATCAAGCGTGGTTGCGAGTTTGAGCGTGACGAAGGGCAGACCTTGGGTGACGCGTTTGAAAAAGCCTGCATTGGCGCGCGTGGCTTCGGGCTGCAGCAGGTTTTCGCGCACCGCAATGCCAGCGGCGCGCAGCATGGCGTGGCCTTTGCCCGCAACGCGCGGGTCAGGGTCGGTCAGCGCCGAAACCACGGTGGCGACGCCCGCCGCGATCAGGGCATTGGCGCAGGGCGGGGTTTTGCCGTGATGCGCGCAGGGTTCCAGCGTGACATAGGCGGTGGCCCCACGCGCCGCAGCACCGGCTTGCGCCAGCGCCATGGTTTCAGCATGGGGACGCCCGCCCGGTTGTGTCCAGCCACGGCCAAGGATCACGCCATCTTTGACGATGACGCAGCCCACGGCCGGGTTCGGCCAGGTACGGCCAAGACCCCGCGCGGCAAGGCGCAGGGCGTGGGCCATATGGCCTTGGTCTGTTTGCAGATCGCTCACTCTTCCGGCGAGGTGGTGGGCCGCAGTTCCGACACGAAGCGGTCGAAATCATCGGCAGCCTGGAAGTTCTTGTAAACGCTGGCAAAGCGCACATAGGCCACGGTGTCGATCCGCGCCAAGGATTCCATCACGATTTCGCCGATTACCTTTGACGAGATATCGGTATCGCCCAAGGATTCCAGCCGCCGCACGATGCCAGAGATCATCTGATCAATGCGTTCGGGATCAATCGGACGTTTTTGCATGGCGATGCGGATCGAGCGTTCCAGCTTGGACCGGTCGAAATCTTCACGCTTGCCAGAGGTTTTGACAACGATCAGGTCGCGCAATTGCACGCGTTCATAGGTGGTGAAGCGCCCACCACAGGCCGGACAAAACCGCCGCCGCCGGATCGAAACATGATCCTCTGCCGGGCGGCTATCCTTCACTTGCGTATCGACGTTACCGCAGAATGGGCAGCGCATCGGCTCCCTCCTTGCTTGTTATTTTGTGACTGCCTCGGACCCCGGCTATACTGCCGAGTTATCCACAGACCCTAGCGCCTTCGCCTATGGTTCGCATAGGGGGTCAAGGGCGGATACTGCATATAGATGCCGACTGTGGCGATCAGGACTCAGGTGGGCCATGTGGAGCCATGTTATTTGCGCCCGGTCAGCCAGTTGCCAAACTTGGCAAAGTTTGACGGGGCGATGCCAAGCGCGGTTTCGCGGGCATCAGCGATGGCGAACAGCTTGTACATCAGGTGCACCCCCAGCCAGCGGAACGGTTCGGGTTCCCACTGCCGCACCCGACGGTTGACCCATGGCAGCCGGGTGATTGCGGTGTCGCGGCCCAAGGCAAGATCGGCCAAGGTGCGGCCCGCAAGGTTGGCGGTGGACACGCCAGTGCCCACATAGCCGCCCGCCCAGCCAAGACCGGTGGCGCGGTCAAGCCCCACGGTGGCGCACCAGTCGCGCGGCACACCGATCACGCCGCACCACGCATGGTCGATCGGGTATTTTGCGGCTTCGGGGAAATGTTCGTGCAAAATCGCGGTCAGGCGGCGGATGGTTTCGGCATCGGGTTCGCCGTTCTTGTCCATCTTGGAGCCGAATTTATACGGCACACCGCGCGCGCCAACGGTGATCCGGCCTTCACGGGTGCGCTGGCAGTAGCAATAGGCGTTCGCCATATCGCCGATCAGCTCGTGCCCGTCCCAGCCGATTTTCGCCCAAACTTCGGGGGGCAGCGGCACGGTGGCGATTTGGGCCGAGTTCAGCGGAATCCAGTCACGGTGATGGCCCTTGATGCCGGCGGTGAAGCCTTCGGTGCAGCGCAGGATGATTGGCGCGCTGACGGTGCCATGCGTGGTTTCAACCCGGCCTTGATCATAGGCGGTGACGGCGGTGGATTCGACAATGCGCACGCCCGCGCGTTCGCACGCCTCTGCCAGACCGCGCACCAGTTTGGCGGGCTGAATCCGGGTCATCCCAGACACCACCATCGCCCCCAGCACATTCGGGGCGGTGACGCGCTGTGCCACTTCGGCAGGCGTCAGTTCGCGGATGCGGTGGCCGTCGCCCCAATTTTGGCGATGCGCAATATCGGCCCGCATCCGCGCCAGTTGCGCCGGGTTGGTGGCCAGCATCATTTCTTCGGTGGGAAGAATATCGGCGTCGATGCCTTCGGTCGCACAGACCCGGCTGATTTCCGGCACGGCGGCTTCAAGCTCTTTCACCATGTCCAGCACCGCCGCGCGCGATGTGGCGCGGGCATAGCGTTCGTGGTTCCAAGCAAAGGTGCCCATGCACCAGCCGCCGTTGCGGCCCGATGCACCAAAACCTGCGAATTCCTTTTCGATCACCAGCACATTCAGCGCAGGATTTGCCTTTTTCAGATAATAGGCGGCCCAAAGCCCGGTGAAGCCCGCCCCGATGATCGCGACATCGGCGCGGGTGTCGCCCGCCAAGGCTGCGCGACGGCTTTGTGGCAGACCGATATCGGCATACCAGAACGACACGTCTCCGATTTTCATCTGTGGCCCCCTTTTTCGCGCATCGTGGCGGTGGGTTTGATCAAAAGCAAGGGGGGCTCTCTGCCCCGCCGCGCGTGCCGCGCGTCCCCAAGGGATATTTGAACCAAGAGGATGAAAATTTAAGTCAAGGTTTAGGGGCGAGTTCGGTCTGTAGCCAGTTGCGGAAGGAAAGCAGCGGCGCGCGCGCGGGCTGATCTTTTGGCCAAACCAGAAAATAGCTGCCCAGCGAGCGGATCGCCGGGCCAAAGACCGGAACAAGCCGGTGTTCGGCCAATTCGCGTTGGATCAAGAACAGCGGCAGCAGGGCAAGGCCAAGACCGTGGATCGCGCCTTGGGTCATGGTGGCGAATTGGTCGAACAGCATTGCCGGTGGGCGCAGGTTGGTGTGGCCGTGATGCGCAAGCCAGCGCCCCCAATCGCCGGTGCGGCTTTCCAGCTGCAACAGCGGATGCGCCAGAATATCGGTCGCCGTCTGTAACGGCTGCGCCAACAGCGCGGGGGCGGCGACGGCCAAAATCTCTTCTTGCATCAGTGGCAGATAGTCGACGTTCGGCCAATCTTGTCGGCCATAATGGATCGCGGCATCGAAATTGGTGGCGGCGAAATCGAAGGGCTTTAGCCGGGTAGATAGATTGACCGTCACCTCGGCATGCTGTGCGGCAAATTGTGCCAACCGGGGCGCCAGCCAGTGCATGCCAAAGGCGGGCAGGATGGCAAGGTTAAGCGCGCCGCCGCCGGGGTTGGCGCGCAGGGTCAGGCTGGCTTGCGCCAAGGATTGCAGCGCGCGGCGCACGTCGCGGCAGTAGTCTTGCGCGGCTTGGGTCAGGCGCAGCCGGTGCTTGTCGCGGATGAGGAGTGGCACCCCAAGCTGGCCTTCCAGCACCTGCAGTTGGCGGCTGATCGCGCCTTGGGTCAGATTAAGTTCGGCCGCAGCGGCCGAGGCGGTGCCCAGCCGGTCAAGCGCCTCTAACGCCAGAAGCGAGGGTAGCGAAGGCAAGTAGCGGCGGCTGCCGATCATGAGTTTTCCTCATGGAGTTGCGAGGGAGTTTCGGTTGGGTTCCGCGCTATTCTATGCGATATTCCAGAAAAGCCCATGAGTATTTCAGGAGACTGCGATGTCGGATAGACCTGTGCTGAAAGCCAAAGATGCCCCCGATCTGGGCAATTTCAACTGGGAAGACCCCTTCCGCATGGAAGACCAGTTGACCGAAGAAGAGCGGATGCTGCGCGATGCCGCCCGCGCCTATGCACAGGAAAAGCTGCAAAGCCGCGTGGTTGCCGCTTATCGCGAAGAAACCACCGACCCGGCGATTTTCCGCGAAATGGGCGAAATGGGCCTGCTTGGCGTCACCGTGCCGGAACAATACGGCGGCTTGGGGGCGTCTTATGTCGCCTATGGCCTGATCGCGCGGGAAGTGGAACGCGTTGACAGCGGCTATCGGTCGATGATGTCGGTGCAATCGTCTTTGGTGATGTACCCGATCTACGCCTATGGCACCGAAGCACAGCGGATGAAGTATCTGCCCAAGCTTGCAAGCGGCGAATGGATCGGCTGCTTTGGTCTGACAGAACCCGATGCAGGTTCGGACCCGGCCGGAATGAAAACCGTCGCCAAGAAAACCGCGAATGGCTATGTGCTGAACGGCGCAAAGATGTGGATTTCGAACGCGCCGATCGCGGATGTGTTCGTGGTTTGGGCCAAGTCCGAAGCGCATGGCGGCAAGATCAAGGGCTTTGTGCTGGATAAAGGCACCAAGGGTCTGTCGGCGCCGAAGGTTGGCGGCAAGCTTTCACTGCGCGCGTCGATCACCGGCGAGATCGTGCTTAAGGATGTCGAAGTTGGCGAAGACGCGCTGCTGCCGCATGTTGAGGGGCTGAAAGGTCCGTTCGGCTGCTTGAACCGCGCCCGCTATGGCATTTCCTGGGGCGTTCTGGGTGCGGCAGAGTTCTGCCTGCACGCCGCCCGCCAATACGGGCTTGACCGCAAACAGTTCGGCAAGCCTTTGGCGCAGACCCAGCTTTATCAGTTGAAACTGGCCAATATGATGACCGAAATTTCGCTGGGCATGCAGGCCAGCCTGCGGGTTGGTCGGCTGCTGGATGATGCCAATGCCGCGCCCGAGATGATTTCGATCGTCAAGCGCAACAACTGCGGCAAGGCGCTGGATGCGGCGCGGATGGCGCGCGACATGCATGGCGGCAACGGCATTCAAGAAGATTTCCAGGTGATGCGCCACATGGTCAACCTGGAAACCGTGAACACCTATGAAGGCACCCATGACGTGCACGCCTTGATCTTGGGCCGCGCCATCACCGGTCTGCAGGCGTTCTTCTAAGCCACCCCGCCCCCAAAAACCAAGGCGCGTCAGAGCATATCTGGCGCGCCTTTTGCATTGCTCTTTCTGAAATACTCCCGCCGGAGGCGTCACCGGCGGCCTCAAACACCCCGCTGAAACCTATGGCGGCAAAGCAAAAGGCCCGAAGTTTCCTTCGGGCCTTTGCGTCGTTCAGATCATTTCGGCGTCTTCGGCCCTGCGCGCCTCGGCCTCGCGCGCGGCCTCGATCCGGGCTTTGCGGCGACGGTTGATTTCGTAGACCACCGCCAGACCCAAGGTGAACACGATCAGCAACAGCGCCAGCGCGTTGATGGTCGGCGTGATGCCAGAGCGCACCTTCGAGAACACATACACCGTCAAGGTGTCGGCATTGCCGCGGGTGAACAGCGTGACGTTGAAGTTTTCGATGGATTGGAAGAACGCAATCGCCGCCCCGGCACCGATGGCCGGATAAAGATGCGGCAACAGGATGCGGCGCATCACCTGACCGTGGCTGGCGCCAAGATCAAGCGCGGCCTCTTCCAGCCCCAGATCAAAGCTTTGCAGCCGCGCCAGCACCAGCAGCATCACGAAAGACGCGATATAGCTGACCTGCCCCAGCACCGACAGATGCAGGCCCGAGCCAACCGAAAGGTTGTTCCAGAACAGCAGCGTCGAAATGCCGATCACCACGCCGGGGATCAAGATGGGGGCGACCATGAACCCATAAAGCAACGAGCGTGCTTTGCCCGAGATTGAGTTGATCAAAATCGCGCCCGCCGTGCCGATTGGAACCGAAAGCGCCACCACAGCCACCGCCACAAGGAAGGTGTTGCGGAAAGCGATCCAGATCCGGCTGTCTTCCCACATGGCGATAAACCAGCGGTCGGTCAGGCCCTTCCACGGAAAGACCGTTGGCAGTTTGCTGTCATTGAAAGCAGCGCCACCCATCACCAGCAAAGGCACCAGCAGATAGATCAGAAACGCCGCCATATAGAGGTGGAACAGGAAGTTGCGTTTGGAATGCATGGCCCGCCCCTATTTCGCAATGTCAGAAAGTTTGACGCCAAACACCCGCATCATCAGGCTGACGAACAGGGTGCATGCGAACAGCAGCATAAAGGCAAAGGCCGCGCCGGTGTTCCAATCAGAGCTTTCCATCATGATGCCCTGAATGGTCTGGGTGAACCAACCCGAGGTGGTCGAGCCAAGCAGCGACGGCACCAGAAGTGACCCCGCCGACAGCATGAACACCATCACCGCACCGCTGGCGATACCGGGTTTCGAATGTGGCAAGATCACCCGCAAATGCGTGCGCCACCACGGGCTGCCAAGGTCTTCGGCGGCTTCGATCTGGTTGCTGTCCAGCGATTGCATGGCGTTATAAAGCGGAAACAGCATGAACAGCACATAGGTATAGACCAGACCGATGATCACCGGGCTAAACCCCGCGATCCAGCGGATGTCATGGTCAATCAGCCCCACCGCCGTCAGCACCGCGTTCAGCGGGCCTTTCAGCGACAGAATGATCCACCATGCGAAAGACCGCAGCACCTCGGATACCCAAAGCGGCACGAACAGCAGCAAGAACAGCGTCGGCACCGACTTCGGCGACACCACTTTCGCCAGATAATAGGCCAGCGGATAGGCCAGAATGAAGGTGATTACCGTCACCGCCGCCGACCAGAAGATCGTCAGCAAGAACACCTTCACCCGCACCGGCATTGGGAAGGTCACGCCAAACAGCGTGACATCAACACCGTTGCCAAGGATCTGCGCGTAGTTGTGCAGCGAATAGACATCCTTCGGCCCGCCAACATCCACCACCGGCAGATAGGGGCGGAACGAGCTTTCGAACATCGTCAGGTTTGGCAAGATCAGCAAGATCAGCAGCCAAAAGGCGGTCAGCAGCACGAAGGCCCCTGTCAGCCCCGTGCCGTAGCGTTTCAGAAGTTCATGCATCGGTCACGCTCCTGCGCCAGTCTCGTTGGGCAGAATAGCGGCGCGAGCCGCGTCGAAGGTCATGTGCATCTTGGTGCCGGGGGCCGGAACCGTGGCGGAACCGTCATTGCGCACTTCGGCGACAAGGGTGGTGCCGTTTTCGGTCTGTGCTTGCACCGCGATGAAGTTGCCTTCGAAGGCCACGTCCGACACCGTCACCGGAACCGAGTTTTCGGCACCCGGCGTCGCCGACAGCAGCGTGTGTTCGGGGCGGACATACAGTTTGACCTTGCCGCCGGTAACTTCGTCGGCAATGCGGGCGCGGAAGGTGCCGATGGCGGTGTTAAAGCTGGCCATACCGCTGCCCGCGTTTTGCACCGCGCCGTCCAGAATGTTGTTTTCGCCAACAAAGGACGCCACGAAACCGTTGACCGGATTGTTGTAAATATCGCGCGGATTGGCGACCTGTTGCAGTTTGCCGTGGCTCATCACGCCCACACGGTCCGACATCGCCAGCGCTTCGCCTTGGTCGTGGGTGATGTAGATGAACGTCACGCCGGTGCGCTTTTGAATGGCGCGCAGTTCGGCGCGCATATGCTGGCGCAGTTTCAGGTCAAGCGCCGACAACGGTTCGTCCAGCAGCATCACCGATGGTTCAACCGCCAAAGCCCGCGCGATTGCGACGCGCTGCTTTTGGCCGCCCGACAACTGGCTTGCCATCTTGTCGGCGGCGTTCGGCAGATCGACCAGTTCCAGCAGTTCTTCGGCGCGCTTGCGGCGGGTGGCTTTATCAACCCCGCGCACTTCCAAGCCGAAAGAGATGTTTTCCCAGATCGTCATCAGCGGAAACAGCGCAAGGTTTTGGAAAATCAGCGCGGTCGGGCGCTGGTTCGGGCGTTGGCCCTTCATATCCTTGCCGCCGATGCGGATCACCCCCGAAGACGGATCGGTGAAGCCCGAAATCATCCGCAAAATCGTGGTTTTGCCGCAGCCCGACGGCCCAAGGAAAGAGAAGAACTCGCCGGGCTGAATGTTGACATTCACATGGTCAACAGCCCGAAAGCTTCCAAAATCACAGCATACGTTATCAAGATCAATGCCAGCGCTCATTGACGCGTCCTTCTTCCCCGTTGGTCTTTTTATTCTGTCTTGCAGCCTAGCAGGCCGATTTGCCGTCGCAATGGATATAGCCAGTTATTCGACGGCTATCAGTCCACTACGCCCAAGAAATGAACACGCCGGGCCATTCAGCCCGGCGCATCCTTAGATCAGCCTGAAATCAAGACGCTTTGTACTTGTCAGCATATTCGCCGCGCTTGGCGAGGAACTCTGCCGACTGGTCCGGCCACCACCACAGTTTGGCCAGCGCGTCATCGTTGAAGGTGCCCGAATAGTAAGCCGAAACTTCCGGGTCCATCAGTTCAGGCGCGCCTTTGCCGACCGGGTTCGACGAGAACGCGGTTGCCCAAAGCGATGCGCCTTCCGGGGTCGAAACCCACTTGGCGAACTCATGCGCCTGTTCGACGTTGACGGCGTTCTTCATCAGCACAAAGCCCTGATGCCAAGCAAAGGCACCTTCGGCCGGCGCGGCATAGCCGTAGCCGTCATTGCGCAGGTTGAAGCCGGTTGAATCCCAGCACAGACCAACGGTTGCACCGTTTGCCACGAAACCAGCGTTGGCTTCGTTTTCGCCCGACCAGAACTGCACCACGTTGCCCTTGGCCTTGACGGCTTCGGCCAGCGCGATGTCCCACAGCTGTGCCATGGCTTCCATGTCGGAATAGCCATCCATCCACGGGCGCGGCAGCTTGCCGGTTGCATCCAGCCAACGGCCCATTGCGGCCAGTGCCGAATGCGGACGCAGCACGACCTGGTTTGCCGGGTCGAACAGCGCGCCCAAGCTGGCCGGATCGCCCAGCTTTGCGGATTCTTTGTTGTAAACCAGCGCCTCGGTGCCCCAGTTCGACGGAACATACAGCAGCGCGCCATCTTTGCGCGACCGTTCGCCCGCAGCGCCATCTGCCAGACCCGGCAGATAGTTACCAATCGCCAGCTTCGATTCGTCCCACGCGCCCAAGAGGCCGTTGGTGTTCCATGCGCCAACGCGGTCAATCGTCGGTTCGATGACGTCGATGCCGCCCGATTCCAGCGCCACTTTGCCTTGGGCGAACATGGTGTCTTGGTCGGGCTGTTCGGTGAAGTTCACCTTGATGCCGGTGGCGGCTTCGAAAGCCGGGAATGCTTTTTCAGCCAGAACCGGGTAGCCGGCCCAGCCAGTGAAGTTCAGCTCGCCCGACGAGGCCAGCGCCTTGGACGAAATGATCGCCGGGGCTGCAAGTGCGCCCACGCCAACGGCCGACGTTTTCAGAAAGCCGCGGCGGCTAAGATCGGTGTGTTTTTTCACGTAAGTCTCCCTATTGTTGATCCGTTTTCACGGATGGCAGCAGGTGCTTGGCGCACCTTGTCTTGATTAGATCGACGTTCGGACAATTTGGTAAAACCGCGCCGCCCGCGCCGACCCATGGGTTAAGATTAGTCCTGCGCCGGGGCGATCTGTCAACAACTGTTGTTGATCAGCGGGTCAAGTTTGCGCGCACAAAGCCGCGACGCGAAAGAATTTGCTTTTTAAAGCAGCAGCCACGCGATGAATTTTCCCTGATGGCAGCGGCGAAAAACCAAACGCCGTTGCCGCCCCGCAGAATCGCGCCGTTTTCACTTCGGTTGTTTATTCGCGCAATCCGTAATGTGTCGCACAGTATTTTATCACTATATCCATTTCTTCGAATTATCTTCGAATATTTTAGCAAATTACCCTGAACTTCCCCAAGTCCTTTCGTTAGAACTGGCTATGCTGCACCGCAACAGAAGGTCGCATACAGCGAAGGGTTGCAGATGAAAGTTGTCATTCTTGGTGCGGGTGTAATTGGTGTTACCTCGGCGTGGTATCTGGCCAAGGCCGGCCACGAGGTCACGGTGATTGACCGTCAACCTGCGCCGGCGCTGGAAACCTCTTTCGCCAACGCAGGCGAAATCAGCCCCGGCTATGCCAGCCCTTGGGCCGCACCGGGGATTCCGGCCAAGGCGATGAAATGGCTGTTCATGCGCCATGCGCCGCTGATCATTCAGCCGCTGCCAGATCTGGCAAAGCTGTCTTGGGTCACGCGGATGCTGATGAACTGCACCTCGGCCGCCTATGAGGTTAACAAAAGCCGCATGGTGCGCTTGGCGGAATACAGCCGCGATTGCCTGATGCAACTGCGCGCCGATACCGGCATTGCCTATGATGAACGCACCCAAGGCACGTTGCAGCTGTTTCGCACCCAAAAGCAGGTCGAGGGTGCTTACAAGGACATCAAGGTTTTGAAGGCCGATGGTGTGCCGTTCGAAGTGCTGGATGCCGATGGCTGCATAGCGGCCGAACCGGGGCTGGCCACCAGCCGCGACAAGATCGCCGGGGGCTTGCGGTTGCCGGGCGATGAAACCGGCGACTGTTTCAAGTTCACCAACAGCTTGGGCGATATGGCGGCGGCGGCGGGCGTGACCTTCCGCTATGGCGTGCGCATCGACCGGCTAGAGATGCAGATGGGCAAGGTTGCGGCGGTGCACACCTCGGAAGGCCGGATAACGGCGGATGCTTTCGTGTTGGCGCTTGGCAGCTTTTCGCCGCTGTTGGCGCGGCCTTTGGGGATCAAGCTGCCGGTCTATCCGGTGAAGGGCTATTCGATCACCGTGCCGATCGTTGACGCAAGCCGTGCGCCGGAATCAACCGTGATGGACGAAACCTATAAAATCGCGATCACCCGTCTGGGCGACCGGATTCGGGTGGGCGGCATGGCGGAAATTGCTGGGTTTGACATGACCCTGCATCCCAAGCGCCGCGCCACGCTGGAACATTCGGTGGAAGATCTGTTTGGCGGTGCGGGCGACCAAAGCCGCGCGACGTTCTGGTGCGGTCTGCGCCCGATGACGCCGGATGGCACCCCGGTTTTGGGCAAATCGCCGATCCAGAACCTGTTCCTGAACACGGGCCATGGCACTTTGGGTTGGACGATGGCGGCTGGGTCGGGCCGGGTGTTGGCCGATCTGGTGTCGGGGCGCAAAGCCGATATCGAAACCGCTGATCTGGGCTATGCACGTTATCAGTAAAAGGGGGTTTCACACCCCCACCGCCCCGGCTTTGCCGGGACGGCCCCCCGTGGGATATTTGTGCCAAGGTGAGGCAAATTTTAGTTAAACTTTAGCGGCTCGTCGGCAGGTGTATTGATCGGCGCGATGATCTGGCGAATTTCAGAGTCGACGCTGTCGATGATGATGTTGATTGCGACTTCGGCGGCGTCGGGGTCGCCCGCCACAATCGCGTCAGCCAGATCGCGGTGCGGCGGAAACGACGCAAGGCCAAAGCCCGGCACCGAGAACGGCGATTCCGAGGAGCGTTCCAGCGCATCATCCATCTTGGCCAGCATTTGCCCGAACATCGGGTTGCCGGTGGCGTCGCAAATCGCGTTGTGGAAAGCCGCATCGGCGGCGCGGTACGGCAGGCCTGCACCGACGATCTTTAGCAGCTCATCGCAGAGTCGGCTGATTTCGGCGCGCTGCGCATCGGTCGCGTTCAGCGCGGCGCGGCGTACCGTGCCGGTTTCGATCACCCGGCGCATGTCCAGCAGCCGCAAGATTGCCTCGCCTTCCAGCCGGATCATCGTGGGCAGCGGCCCTTGCGAGGTTTGCACCTTGGCGGTCAGGTAGGTGCCGTCGCCGCGGCGGCGGCGGATGATGCCCAAGCCTTCCCAGCGGTTCAGCGCCTCGCGGATGGTTGAACGGCCAACCCCCAATGCGGTGGCCAGCGCCACTTCGGGCGGCAGCCGATCCCCGACCTGCAGGCCCGCCCGTTCGATCATTTCCGCCAAAGCGTCCAGCACCGCCACCCCGCGTGAGGGGGTGTCGATGGGTTCAAGATAGGCGATTGCGGCACGGGTCATGGCCGTCTCCTAAGGCGCGAAGCGCGCGGGTCAGCGCTTGGCTAATAGCGGCGGCAGTAATTCTGTCAAGGCCGCGACAAGCGTGTTCATCTGCGCAGGCGTATTATAGCCTTGCGCCGACACCCGAACAATCGAATGGGCTTGCCAATTGAAGCAGGGCAATTCGATCTTGCGATCCCATAGCGCGGCCTTCAACGCCACCGGGTCCAAGGACGGCACCGGCATTGACACCATTTGCGGCGCGCAGAATTCGACAGAGCTTAGCGCCGGGAGGCCGGTCAGCGCGCGCACGCGGGCGGCGGTGTCTTGCACCAGTTGACGGCAGCTTTGCGCCACCTGCGGCCAATTGTGATCGGCACGAAACTTGATCGCCTCTGGCATGGCAAGCCAAGCCGCCGGGTCGCGGGTGCCTTGCATTTCAAGCGCGTCGATGAAGGCAGAGTTGCCAAAGGCGCCTTTCGCACCGGGGGTATTGGCGTCTTCGGCCCAGCCGTGGCTGATGACAAGCGGGTTGATCATGGGTTGCAGGGCGCGCCGGACGTGCAGGAAGGCCGAGCCTTTTGGCGCCATCAGCCATTTATGGCAGTTGCCTGCGTAAAAATCGGCGTCCAGCGCCGCAAGGTTCAACGGGATGTGCCCCGGCGTATGCGCGCCGTCGATCACCGAATATACGCCGCGGTCGCGCGCCGCCTGCACCACCCGTTCAATCGGAAACAACAGCGCCGTGGCCGAGGTGATATGGCTAAGAAACAGCACCCGCGTGCGGTCGGTAAAACCCGCCATCACCGCATCGGTAAACTGCGCCTCTTCGGTCAGCGGCAGGGGCACGGTAACTTGCACCACCTTTGCGCCGGTCTTGCGGCAGACATAGGCCCAAGTTTTTTCCAACGCGGCATATTCGTGATCGGTGGTCAAAATCTCGTCGCCCGGCTGCAGGTCAAGCGATTGCGCGACGATGTTCAGCCCGTAGGTGGCGTTCATTACCCCGACCAGATCGTCGGGGTCAGCGCCCAATTCTGCGGCCAGCGCGACCCGCGCGTCGCGCATCCAGCCCGACAAGCCGCGCGCCGGATCAAGGAAAGCGACCGGCTGACGTTCAAGCTGCAATTGCCAGCGTTGATAGCGTTCAAACACCGGGCGCGGGCAGGCCCCGTAAGAGCCGTGGTTCAGAAAGCAAACCTCGGGGTCAAGCAAGAAGAAGGCGGCCAGATTATCCAATTCAACGCCCTTTCAAGGTGGGATCAAGAGCATCGCGCAGGCCATCGCCGAACAGGGTTGTGGCCAACACGGTGACGGCAAGGGCTGCGGTGGGAAACACCGCAAGATGCCAGTAAAAATACATGAAATTCATTCCGACATTGATCATCTGCCCCCAACTGGGGGTGGGCGGCGGCACGCCAATGCCAAGGAAAGACAGCGACGCCTCCAGCATCATCGCCAAGGGGATCGCCAGCACGAAGCCCACGATGATGGGCGAGATGGAATTCGGGATCAGGTGGCGGCGGATGATATAGCCCGGCGTGGCGCCAAGGGCGGCGGCGGCGCGGACAAATTCCTTGTCGCGAAAGGCTTTGACCTGCGCGCGCACCAACAGGCACACCTGCACCCAGCCAAACAGCGCTGCGATCAGCACGATGGTGAAAAAGCCGCCATTGGTCAGCGCCCCCAGCAGCATCGCGGCCAACAACGGCGGCACCACCGAAAACAATTCGATCAGCCGCATCACCGCCCAATCGGCCCAACCGCCATAAAACCCGGCGATGGCCCCCAAGGGGATGCCGATCAGCACCGAAAACGCCGCAGCAGCAAAGCCGATGGTCAGCGAAACCCGCGCGCCATAGACGATGCGGGTGAAGAAATCGCGCCCCAGATCATCGACGCCAAACCAGAATTCGGTTGACGGGAAGGCATAGGCTTGGGTCAGAAAATCTTGATCCTCATACCCGGTTTTGGTGATCAGCGGCGCGAAAATCGCCATCAGCATGATGACAAGCAGCACCAGACCCGACACCACCGCTGCCTTGTTATCGGCAAAGCGGCGCCATGCGAAATAAAGCGGGCTGCGGGGGGTCATCGGCCACCCCCGACCCGGATACGCGGGTTCAGCAGCGCATAGACGATGTCGGAAATCAGATAGGCAAGGCAGAACATCATGGTGATCATCAAGATCAGCGCCATTTCAAGGCTGTAGTCGCGCAGTTCGATTGACGAGACGAAATAGGCGCCAAGGCCGGGCACGCGAAACATCGCTTCGACAAAAATCGATCCGGTGGCGGTGCCGATGAACATCGGCAAGAACACCGTGACCATCGGCAGTGCCGCGTTGCGCAACACATGCTGAAAAATGATGCGGCGTTCCGACAGGCCCTTGGCGCGCAGCACGGTGACGAAGGGTTTGGTCAGCACATCCAGCATCGCGCTGCGGGTGTAGCGGGCATAGGTCGCCATCGGGATCGCGGCATAGGCGATCACCGGCAAGATCCAGGCGCGCGGCTTGCCCCAACCGCTGGCCGGTAACCAGTTCAGCCAGACCGCAAACACCATGATCAGCGCCATCGAGATGACGAACACCGGAATGGTCAGGCCCAAGGTGGCAAAGGCCGAGGCCAGATAATCAACCCAAGTGTTGCGGCGCAGCGCGGCGGCCATGCCCAGCAAGATGCCCAAGGGTGCGCCAATCAGCACCCCTGCCCCGCCCAAGATCAGGCTGGGCGGCCAAGCCCGCGCCAAAAGCTGCAGAACGGTTTCGCCCGGCGATTGAAACGGGATGCCGAAATCGAAATGCAGCACCGCCCACATATATTTGAAATACTGCACATAAAGCGGCTGATCCAAGCCAAGCGAGGCGTTCAGCTTGGCCTTCACCACGTCATTCACCGGCATGTCATTGCCATCAAACGGCCCGCCCGGCACCGCGTGCATCATCAAAAACACAATCACCGAAACGCAGGTGAAGGTCAGCGCAACCGAGGCCAGACGGCCCAGAATATAGCGTATCATGCCATTGCCTCTACCTGATGATCGGGGCTTAGCGCGAAAAGCGCGGGCGTTGGCCCGGCTCCGGCGATGCGGGGCGTGGTGGCTTCCAGCGCGTCGCGCGATTGAAAGCTGCGCGCGCGGCGCAGGCGCGGGTTCAGCACCGGAATCGCATCCAGCAGGCTTTGCGTGTAAGGATGGCGGGCATCGGTGAAGATGGTTTCGGTCGCCGCCTGTTCCACGATACGGCCATTGAACATCACCGCAACTCGGTCGGTCAGCGACCGCACCACCGACAGATCATGGCTGATGAACAAGATCGACAGCCCCATTTCGGCCTGCAAATCCAGCAAAAGGTTGATGATCTGCGCCTTTACCGACACATCCAGCGCCGAGGTCGGTTCGTCTGCCACCAAGACCTGTGGCCGCAAGATCAGCGCGCGGGCAATCGCCACCCGCTGCCGCTGCCCGCCCGACAATTCATGCGGATAGCGGCTGGCATAGCTGCGGCCAAGCCCGACCCGATCCAGCATCGCCAACGCCTGTTCGGTTTGTTCGGCGGCACTGCCCAACCGATGAATGTGCAGCGGTTCGGCCACGATCTGCGCCAGCGTCATCATCGGGTCCAGCGCCGAATAGCTGTCTTGAAACACCACCTGCATCTTGCGGCGAAACGGTTTCAGGCCGGCGTGATCCAGATGGGTGATATCGGTGCCATCCACAAAAATCTGCCCCGCGCTGGGTTCGACCAGCCGCAACGCCATCATGCCAGTGGTGGTCTTGCCAGACCCGGATTCGCCAACCAAACCCAAAATCGCGTTTTGCGGCAGCGTCAGGCTGACCGATTTCACCGCCAGATGATCGCCGTAGCGCGGAAAGAAGCCCCCGCTTTCGCGACGGCGATAGGTTTTCGACAGGTTGCGCAGCTCTAGCGCCGGGGATTGCGGTGCGGTCATTGCAGCCTCCAACAGGCGGCGGTGTGGCTGCGGCCCAACGCGGTTTCGGGCGGCATTTCGGTGGCGCAGCGCGGCATCGCCACGCTACAGCGCGGATGAAATGGGCAACCGCCGGGCGGCGTCGCCGGGTTGGGCGAGGCACCGGGAATTTCAACCAAGCGCTGCTTTCCGGGCGTGCGCCCCGGCATCGAGGCCATCAGCGCCTGCGTATAGGGGTGGGCGGGGGCGTCGAAAATCTGTTCGACCGCGGCGGTTTCCATCACCTTGCCGCCATACATCACCACCACCCGATCAACGGTTTCGGCCACTACGCCCAGATCATGCGTCACCATCACTAGCGCCATGCCGAATTCGGCCTGCAATGCTTTGATAAGCTGCAAGATTTGCGCCTGAATTGTTACATCCAGCGCGGTCGTGGGTTCATCGGCGAACAGCAGTTGCGGGCGACACGACAGCGCCATCGCAATCATCGCGCGCTGCAACATCCCCCCCGAAAGCTGATGCGGATAGCTGTTCAAAATCGCCTCTGGCGCGGTGATTTCAACGCGGGCCAGCAAGGACGCCGCTTCGCGTCGGGCATCGGCCTTTGACAGCGGGCGATGCGCCTGAATGGTTTCAATGATCTGATGGCCAATGTTGAACACCGGATCAAACGCGGTCATCGGGTCTTGAAACACCATCGCCGCCAACTTGCCCCGTGCCGCAGCCAGACTGCGGCGATTGGCGCGCAGCATGTCAACGCCGCCCAGATCCAACCGATCGGCGGTTATCTGTGCTGGTGGTTCGCGCAACAAGCGCAGCGCGGCCATGCAGGTGACAGACTTGCCAGAGCCGGATTCGCCAACAATCCCAACGCTTTCGCCCTGCTCTACCGACAGGCAGATGCCACGCACCGCCTGCACCACACCTTCGTGCTGCGGGAAGCTGACGTTTAGGTTTTCGATCTGCAACAAGGGCATAGGGGCTTCCGTCAAAGCCCCCCTCCGGCACAACGCCGGAGGGGGAAGCGGTTACTTTTCAACATGCGTGTAGAAATACAGCGCAAGCTGACGCAGCGGGCTGAAGCCCAACTTGTTGGGCTTGGTCGCATCGCCCTTCAGGTCGGTCGACACCACGGCGTTGGTGATCGGGTGCACCAGCGGCACGAAAGAGGCGTTGTCAATCAACACCTGCTCTGCCTGCTCATACAGCTTTTCGCGGTCTTCCCATTTTGGCGCCGCGTCGGCTTTTGCCACCAGATCATCATAGGCTTGGATGTGATGGTCGTGACGGCCGCCGTTATAGAAGATGCCGTAGAAGTTCGACGGATCAAGATAGTCGTATTCATAGGGCGCAAGGAACAGGTTGTTTTTCTTTTCCAACATCCCCGCCATCCAGTCTTTCTGCGGCAAGATCTTGATATTCATGGTGATCCCCAGAATATCTTTGAACTGCGCTTGCAGATATTGCAGCATCGGCGCGGTGATGGCCCCGTTATAGCCGCCCTGATCGCGATACCAGATTTCCACTTCGGGGAAGCCTTCGCCCCCCGGATAGCCCGCATCGGCCATGAACTTCTTGGCTTTTTCCGGGTCGAACACCGCCTGGCTGGTGATCACGTCGTTATACCCAGGATAGCCCGGCGGCAGCAGCGATTTGCCCGGAATCGCCAGATCTTTCAGCACCGTCGCCGTCATCTCATCGCGGTTGATCGCGTATTGGAACGCCTTGCGCACGTTGATGTTGTCAAACGGCGCCATATCCAGCCCGAAGGAAATATAGCTGGTGGCGAACACCGCATTCTTGGCGATCTGGCCGGGGAAGCGTTGTTCCACAAACGGAATCTGGCCTGCGTTCAGATACGAAAAATCCGACTCGCCTGCCATGAAGGCCGGAAGCCCCACCTCGGGTGCGCCCAGAGACGGGTCGATTTCAACCCGGTCCACCTTGGCCTGCCACGGGCCGGTGTAGGTCGGGCTTTTCACCAGAACCATCTTGTTGTTGGATTTTTCCCACGATTCCACGATGAACGGGCCAGAGGTGACCAAGGTTTCAACATTGGCGGCGTATTCATCGCCCAGTTTGTCCCAGACGTGTTTCGGCACCGGATACCACAGGCTGACAACCGACGGCAGATAGGGTTTCGGTGCGGCTGTGGTGACTTCGATGGTTTGATCATCGACCGCCTTGATGCCAAGCGTGGCCACATCAGCCTCGCCTTTGGTCACGGCATCCCAATTGACGATGCCGCCCGCATAGCCCCAATACCAAGCAAAGTCATAGCCGGTGGTGGCCGCGCGTTGCAGCGCAAAGATATAGTCGCTGGCCTTCAGTGGTTCGCCATCAGACCACACCAACCCGGCGCGCAGCTTGAAGGTCCAAGTCAGGCCATCTTCCGACTGCGTCCAGCTTTCGGCCGCCATCGGGTTTAACACATAGTCGTTGTCAAAGCTGGTCAGCGGCAGTTGCACCGCTTCGGGGGCGCCCGCGCGGGCGTAGACCGTTTTCATGTAATCCATGTAGGTGCCAGAGGTGCTATCCCCGGCACTATAAACCGTTGTTTCGGCGCGAAGCGGCAGCGCCAACAGCATGGCCGCTGTCACCAACGCCCCCGCTGTCTTTAGCAAATGTTTCATATGGTCCTCCTTGCTCACATTATCGTTTGCAGGCTTTTGGGGTTTCCCCGCTTGGCGCGCGCCCAAAAGACAGCAGGCCAATGTAATATGTCTGACAAATTCAACCTTATCGCGCAACAAAAGCTTCGTGCATTTGCATGAAAATCTTTGCCGATCCAAGGGCCGAATTTTGCGGGTAATGGATGGTGATTGACCCGATCTGTCAAAGGGTTAGATTTGCCAAACCCTGCTTATTTTGAAAGGCCTGCCATGACTGCCGCTGTGATTGATCCTGTAAAGCTTGCGCAACTGGCCGAGGTGGCGGTCAACGTCGGGCTGAATTTGCAGCCGGGGCAAGACCTGATTCTTACCGCGCCGATGGCGGCGCTGCCCTTGGTGCGGCTGGTTGCGGCAGCGGCCTATCGCGCGGGCGCGGGCGTGGTGACGCCGATTTTTTCCGATGATGAGATCACTCTGGCCCGCTATGCCAATGCCCGCGACGAAAGCTTTGATCGCGCGCCAAACTGGCTGTTCAATGGCATGGCCGAAGGCTTCGCCAACAATGCCGCGCGCATGGCGATTGTCGGCGACAACCCGATGCTGCTGGCGGGGCAAGACCCGGCGCGGGTGGCGCGGGCGGGCAAAGCGCAGTCTTTGGCCTATCAGCCCGCGCTTGGCAAAATCGCCGGTTTCGACATCAACTGGTCAATCTGCGCCTATCCGGGGGCCGCTTGGGCGCGGCAGGTATTTCCCGATTTGACCGAAGATCAGGCCCTGGCCGCATTGGCCGAGGCTATTTTTGCGGCATCCCGCGTTGGTGGGGCCGACCCGGTGGCGGCTTGGGCGGCGCATAACGCGGGCCTGCGGGCGCGCACCACTTGGCTGAACGATCATCGCTTTGCCAGCCTGCGCTTCACCGGCCCCGGCACCGATCTGACCGTGGGCTTGGCCGACGGCCATGAATGGCAAGGCGGCGCGTCGACGGCGAAAAATGGCGTCACTTGCAACGCCAATATCCCCACCGAAGAGGTGTTCACCACGCCGCACGCGCTGCGGGTTGACGGGTGGGTGGCCGCCACCAAACCCTTGGCGCATCAGGGCAGCCTGATTGAAAATATCGCCGTGCGCTTTGAAGCGGGCCGCATCGTTGAAGCCAAGGCGACAAAGGGCGAGGCGGTGTTGCTAAAGCTTTTGGACAGTGACGCAGGCGCGCGGCGGTTGGGCGAAGTGGCGCTGGTGCCGCATGGCTCGCCGATTTCGCAATCGGGGGTGCTGTTCTACAACACCTTGTTTGACGAAAACGCCGCCTGCCATATCGCGCTGGGGCAGTGCTATTCGAAATGCTTCCTGAACGGCGGCAGCCTTAGCGCCGAAGAAATCGCGGCGCAGGGCGGCAACAGCAGCATGATCCACGTTGATTGGATGATCGGGTCAGACCAGATCGACATTGACGGTATCGCGGCCGACGGCAGCGTGGTGCCGGTGTTTCGCAAGGGCGAATGGGCCTGACATTTGGGCGTGGGGGTCACGGCCCCCACCCCGCCATGGCATTCGGCTTACTTGACCTGAATGGTCTTCAGATATTCCGCCAACTGCACCAACCGGATCGGGGTTGGCGTTTCAATGCCGTCGCCACCGTCATAGGGCACAGTTTCGCCTTCCAGCAGCGGGCCGAAATCGGGCATCACGCCGCTGCCCTTTTTGCCGGTATAACCCCAGATCTGCGCCATGACCTTGGTGGTCGGGAACGCACCCTTATGGCGCTTGGACAGGGTTGTCAGATTGGCAGGCTTCTTCGCCAGATCTGCCGCAATCTCGCCATCGCCCGCACCGCTTGCGCCGTGGCAGCCCGCGCAATAGGCCGCGAAATCTTCGGCCCCGGTCGGGTTTTCGTGCGGCTTACCGGTTTCGATACAGCCCGCCAGCGCAAAGGCCGCGCCGATCATCAGATATTTTGCTGCACGCATCGGGATACTCCTGTTATTCGCTTCAGTCTGGCGCAGGAACGCGCCCGCGCCTTGATCTGCATCAGGCCAGCACAACGCGGCCTTTGTCCAGCCGCACAACACGGTCCATCCGCGCCGCAAGTTCCATGTTATGGGTGGCAATCAGCGCCGCAAGCCCGGTTTCACGCACCAAGACCATCAAAGCCGCGAAAACCTGATCCGAGGTTGCCGGATCAAGGTTGCCGGTCGGTTCGTCCGCCAACAACAAGCGCGGCTTGTTCGCCAGCGCCCGGCAAAACGCCACGCGTTGCTGTTCGCCCCCCGATAAGGCGGCAGGCCGATGTTCGGCCCGCGCGGCAACGCCGACCTTGTGCAACAGCTCCATCGCGCGCGCTTCGGCTTGGGCTTTGGGAACGCCGTTGGCAAGCTGCGGGATCACCACGTTTTCCAACGCGGTAAATTCGGGCAGCAGGTGGTGGAACTGATAAATAAAGCCAACCTCGCCGCGGCGGGCTTCGGTGCGGGCCTTGTCGCCCAACCCCACCATATTGCGCCCGCCCAGCGCAACCGAGCCTTCGTCGGGCGTATCCAGCAAGCCTGCAATGTGCAAAAGCGTTGATTTCCCGGCACCCGAGGGCGCCACCAAGGCCACCACCTCGCCGCGCTTCACCTCTAGCGTGGCACCATGCAGCACCGACACTTCCGAAGGCTTGCCACGGTTATAGCATTTTTCAAGGCCAGCCAGTTCAAGGGCAAATTCACTCATACCGCAGGGCCTCCACCGGGTTCATGCGCGCGGCACGGCGGGCCGGAAAAATGGTGACAATGAACGAAAGCCCCAGCGACAGCGACACCGCCGACGCCACATCCTTGAATTGCAGCTTGGCAGGCAGCGCATAGATGCCGCGAATAGAGGGGTCCCACACCCCGCCGCCCGCAACATAGTTCACGAACGAAAAGATCGGGTCGATATAGATCGCGAACAAACAGCCCAGCAACACCCCCATCAGGGTGCCAACAACGCCGGTAAACGCGCCGCAAATGAAGAAAATCCGCAAGATCGACCCTTCGGTCAGGCCCATCGTGCGCAAGATGCCGATGTCACGGCCCTTGTTTTTCACCAGCATGATCAGGCCGGAAATGATGTTCATCGCAGCGATCAGCACAAGGATCGACAGGATGATGAACATCACGTTGTCTTCGATATCCAGCGCGCGCAGGAACGACCCCGCACTGTCGCGCCATGTCCAGATCAGCGCATCTTCGCCGCCCGCCTGCATCACCGGCACGGTGTAATCGTCGATGGCTTCGGGGTTTTGCACCATCACTTCGATTTCGTCGGCAAAGCCTTCGCGGTTGAAATAGCTTTGCGCTTCGGTGAACGGCATATAGATGCGGGTGCGGTCGATGTCGTAGCGCCCGGCGGTAAAGATGTATTCCACGGTATAGGCATTCACCCTTGGGCTGGACCCAAAGGCGGTTTTCACCCCCGACGGGGCCACCAGACGCAGCTTGTCACCGACCGAAACGCCCAGTTCCCGCGCGATGCCAGAGCCAATCGCGATGCCGTCGTTGAATTTGTTGATGTCGCCATAGGCATCGGCACCCAGCCCAACGCGCGGGATCGCCTTCAGATCGTCTAGCCGAATGCCAAACACCTCTGCCCCGTTGGCGCCATCGCCCGCCGTGACCATCACCTGACCTTTGACCAAAGGTGCGGCACGGGTCACCCCGGCGATTTCAGCGATCTTGCCGGCGACCGCATCATAATCCTGAAAACCCTTGATCGGGCGGCCTTCGCCATCCAGATGCCCGGCCGAATACACCGTGATATGCGCGTTCGCGCCCAAAATGGTGTCAACGAATTCGGCGCGAAACCCCGACCGCACCGCCAGCGTCGCGATCAGCGCAAACACCGCCAAGGTGATGCCGATCAGGCTGATCCATGTCATCACAGACACGCCACCTTCGGCCCGTTTGGCGCGCAAGTAGCGCCACGCAATCATGAATTCAAAGCGCGAAAATGCGGAGGTAGAGGCCAAGATGCTGCTCTTTCTTTTTTGCGCCACGTTATCCCATGCGACGGCAGGGTCAAGGAACGGATGCGTGACGTAAAGCATAGGCGGCAGGAATGCGCGGGCGGCTAAAGGTCGATGCCACCTTCGGGCAGCACCTTAGGCTGCAGCTCGGCCGGGGTTTTGCGGCGGATCAGAATATCGCCATTCTGCAACACTTCGGGCGCGTGATAGTTCTTGATGTCATCAATCAGCGCCATCAGCTTCATCAGATTGGGCTGCGCTTCTTTCAGCGCCTGCGCCATGTCTTCCAGCCCCGGATCAACCTTTGACATCATATGGCGCAGCAACATCTCGGCGCCTTGCTGCATCAGGCTCATCCCCTGATCGCCCTGATCGGACGGCGGGGGTTCTTCGGCCAAAGCCGGACAGGCCAGAAAAACGGTCAGAATAAGGGCTTTCATGCGCCCACTATGCCGCCGCGCGGGGCGGCTGACAAATCACAAATCCAGATCCACCGTGACCGGGAAATGGTCAGAAGCGGAAAGCAGCGCATCGGCAAGCTCTGGCACTTCGGTAACGCCGGGGTCGTTGAATGGGTGCCAAATCCGCCAATCGGGGCTGGTGGCGGCAATGTCGGGCGACACCATGACGAAATCCAGCAAGGCTTCAAAAAAGCACTTCTTCGGTTGCAGCCAGAACCGCGCGGTCGACGGCCGCAGACCAATGGTTTGCGTCAACGCCATGCTGGCATGCGGGTCGTAAAGCCGGGCTTCGGGCGGCGCGGTGACACCCAGCACCACTTCGGTGCCAGAATGGCCGAACAGCTTTTCGTATTCGTCCAAGCCCGGACCATCGTTGAAATCGCCCAGCACCACCAAACTTTCGCCCGCCAGCAAATGCCGATCAATCCGCGCCCGCAGCCACAGACATTCGGCCAACTGCTTGCGACGGTTTTCGATGGAAATGCGCGAGAATTCCTTTTGCGACACTTGGCCATGCGGGCCTTTCGACTTGGCGTGCACCCCGATCAGCCGCAGTTTGCGCCCCGCCTTGGTGGTCACCGCCAATTCAAGCGGCGGCTTGGAAAACCGCACCACATCCTCCACCCCGTCGCCGTTCAGATCCAGCCGCAGCTGGCTGTCAAAGCGCGGCGCACCGGGCGCGCCGTGGCTGGGGGCCGGGTCGCCTTGCGGATCATGCACCGCCGACAACTTGTCAGGGTCATAAAGAAACGCGATTTCCTGTTCGGTTTCCGACGCATAGCCAATAATCGCCTTACGCGCCCGCAGCCCGTATTTGGCGGCGAAATTTTCCAGCGCCACCACGGTAGACCGACGATGGTTGGTATCGGGGGCTTCGATGATCATCACCGCATCGGCGTCGATCGCGGTAAAAACGATGCCCAGTGCGCCCAACTGATCGCCGCGCGTCACGTTATAGCGCACCGACCATTCGCGATCTTCCAGCAAGCGCCCGCGATCATCAAACAGCGCGTTAAACCATTCGACGTTATAGGTGGCTAGGCGCAACCGTTCCATCACGCGGCCTTGCGGGTTTGAATTTCATCCCACGCCTGATTGATCGCAATCAGCCGCCGTTCGGCCAGCTTGACCGCCTCGACCGGAACGCCGCGCGCGATCATCACATCGGGGTGGCTGTCTTTCACCGCCGCCCGCCACGCCGCCCGCGCCTGCGCCAGACTGGCATCATGCGTCAGCCCCAACACATCATAGGGATCACGCGGCGCGCCATCGACAAAGCGGCCACGCAGCACCCTGAAACAGCGGTCGTCCAAGCTGAAAATCCGCGCCACCTCGGCCAAAAACGCATCTTCCGCCGGGTGGTAATGCCCGTCGGCCATTGCAATTTGAAACAGCCCTTCCAGAATATCGACCAGTACATTGCGGGTATCGGCGCATAGCGGTTCGGCTGATTTATTGAACAATGCCGCGACCTTGCGAGCATATAGATCAAAGCCCGCAACATCCTGCCGCGCCAAGTTGTACACGCGTGCGGCATTGGACTCTTCTTCCGGCGGAATCTGAAAAACCCGCCGAAACGCCGAAACCTCATCGCGCGTCACTTCGCCATCGGCCTTGGCCATCTTGGCGCCCAGCGCGATCACCGCAATGGTAAACCCGATCGACCGCTCCGGCGCCGGGGCCGCGCGCAGCCGATCAAAAAGCGCAGCAATACCCTCGCCAAAGGGCAGCGCGGCCAAAGCCTCTGTGATACGGGTCCAAATCGACATTTGCCTAAGATAGCGGTAAGTTACGTCCCTGTCAGGACAGGAATTTCTGCATCAGCACAAGATCCATGAAACGGCCGAATTTGAACCCCGCTTCACGCAAAGTTGCAACCTCGTGATAGCCTTGGGCGGCATGAAACGCCCGCGCATCGGGATTTTCGCCCGAAACGCCCGCAATCATCTGATGCGCACCGCCCGCCCGCGCATGGGCTTCCACCGCCTGCAGCAGCGCCCGCCCTGCACCCTGCCCGCGCGCGTCGGGCGACAAGATCACCGTATGTTCCATGCAGGTGGCATAGCCGTTGCCGCCGCGAAATTGGCTATACGTGGCAAAGCCAAGCAGGCTGGTGGTTTCGGCCACAAAGAAACATGGCCGGGTTTCGATCATCGCCCCAATATCGGCGGCGGTTTTTTCCACGCTGGCGAAGGTGATCGCGGTGTCGCGGATCCACGGGTTCCACAGGGCTGCAATCGCCGCCGCGTCGGCCAGGGTCGCCGGACGGATCACTCCAGCACCCTGACCCCGTGCGGGGTGGTAAAGCTGGCGCGCAGCGCCTTGGCGGCGCCATCAACAATCACCACGCGCGGATCGTCCAGCAAATCGGCCAAAGCCGCCCGCAACGCCGGCGCTTCTGGATGCGCGATTTCCAACTGGGTCAGCCGCACGCCGCTTTCCGGCAAAGCCCGCGCCGGATGCAGATCGCCCTGCCACTGGATCAACGCCGGAAAGCTGCCATCGAACGGCAGCTTGCCATCGGCAGGCACCGCCATCTGCCAGCGATAATCGCCACGCTGCAAAGCCACCGGAATTCCGGTGCCATCGGGGCTTGCCGCTAGGGCCGCCGTTATGTTTTCACAACGTGCCACCCAGTTTGTCAGCCGGGGCGACCCCGAAAAATTGTCTAAATCAAACCAACGCGGCCATGCGGGTCGCGGCGCACCCGGATCGGCGGCGATCACCTCTAGGTACAAATCGCCCAAGCCCAGCAACCGGTTATGCGTGGCCATATGCGGATGCTGCCCGCCCCCCGCCAGTGCCACGCCCAGACGCTCTTCGACCATAGCGACACCGTCAGCCAAGGTTTCAGCCGAAATCGCGATATGATCGAAACGCAGCATCATTCCATCACGCCAATCTTTGCCACCGCCTTCAACGACAGCGCCAGTGACACAAAGCGCGCCTCTGCCACTTCGCCAAACAGGCCGCGGCCTTCGTCGGTCAGGTTCAGTTCCAGCAGCTTTTTCTTCGGCGACCACACCAGCTTGCCCGCCTTCGCCGGATCGCCCACCGCAAACATCGCACCAAAGCGCATTGCCTTGCCCAGCACTTCGGCCTCTTGCAGCTCGTCATCACTCAGCAGGCGGAACATCGGTTCCAACCGCGACCCGGCGCGGCTGTTTTTATAGCGGTGCAACAGAGCCAGCCCCAGAAACACCCGCCCCGGATGATCCAACCCGCCAAGGTTGGCCCGCGTCGCGTTGTCAAAGCACGCCTCGGCGCGGTAATCGGGGTGCGCGCGCCATGTGGTGTCATGCAACAGGCATGCCGCTTTGATCAGCCGCACCCGATCCGGCGATGCGGTGGGAAACAGCGGTTCCAGAAATTCGTAAAGCTTCTTGCCAAACCCCGGCATCCGCGCCGAGGTTTTTTCCGCCATCCGCGCCGCTTCGATCAGCGGGTCGCGCGCGCGCAGCCGTTCGGGCATCTGTTCATACAGCATGCCTTCGCGGATACCGTAGGCCGACACGTCAATTTCTGACGGTTTCAGCATCTTGATCAGTTCGCGCATCACTTCGCAGGCCAGCGGCACCAGCTCCATGCGTTCCACCGACGTGCCGGTGCGGGCGCGCAACACCGCCAGATCACTGGCGGCGATCCAATCCAGCGTGTCCAGCAAGCCCTTGGGCGTCATGCGATATTCGTGCAGCACGGTCAGAGGATAGTTCCGGCGTTCCATATCCAGACGCGCGATCACCCGCCACGACCCACCCACCAGATAAATCCGTTCGCCTTCGGATTTCAGTTCGGCCTGACAAGCCTTCAGGATCTTGTCGATATGCGCCGCACGTTTCTTCGGGTCTGCCGAAACCTGCAGCAACCGGAACGGCCCCAGCGGCGTTGACACGCGTTTGCCAACCTTGCCGCCGCCAATCATCGCCAACTCCATCGAGTTGCCGCCCATATCGCAGACGACGCCCTTGGCCTCTGGCCAGCCCAGCAAAACACCCTGCGCCGAAAGCCGCGCTTCTTCGTCGCCGTCGACCACCCAGATTTTCAGCCCGGTCGCCTGCAGCACTTCGGCCTGAAACGCCGGACCGTCGCTGGCTTCACGCGCGGCGGCGGTGGCCACCACGGTCAGCGTTTCAATGCCCATGCCTTTGGCCAGCAACGAAAACCGCTTCAACGCCGTTAGCGCGCGCTTGCGGCCTTCGGGGTTCAGACGGCCGGTTTCGGCAAGCCCTTTGCCCAGACCGCACATGATCTTTTCGTTGTAGAAATAGGCGGGGCTGCGCGCCGCGCCATCAAACACCACCATGCGGACAGAGTTCGACCCCACATCCACCACCCCAACCCGGCTAAGAGCGCGGGCGGACGGGTCATCAAACAGCGGGCGGCCAAACGGCCCGTGGTCGTCGTCGTGGTCATGCTCGGACATGCTGTCCTCCAGTCAGGCGAGTTTTTGGACATCTTTCGCGCCGGCCGTGCCACGACCAGACAGCGAAGGATTCTCCATAAAGAAACGGTGGCAGTTGAACGCGGCGCCGTCTACCGGCGAAAGGTCGCGTTTGTAGGCACCGTTGGCTTGCAACACCCAAGATTGCTCTTCGTCCGCCAGATTTGCGGCCATGATCTGGCCAGTAATCTGGGCTTTGACGGTGGGGTTGTGAATTTCGACCAAGGTTTCCACCCGCCGGGTCAGGTTGCGCCCCATCCAGTCGGCCGACGAAATGAACACCTTCGCCTCTTTCGACGGCAGGCCATGACCAGCGCCAAAACACATGATCCGGCTGTGTTCCAAGAACCGCCCGACGATGGATTTCACCCGGATATTTTCGGACAAGCCCTTGATACCGGGGCGCAATCCGCAAATTCCGCGCACCACAAGGCTGATCTGCACCCCGGCCTGCGATGCGGCGTAAAGCGCGTCGATGACATCGGGTTCGATCAGGCTGTTCAGCTTGACCCAAATTTCGGCGGGGCGGCCGGCGCGGGCGTGATCGGCCTCGGCTGCGATCAGCGCCAGCAACTTCGGTTTTAGGGTGATTGGCGAAATCGCAAGGTTTTCCAGCCCCTGCGGCTGCACATAGCCCGACAGATAGTTGAATACCCGCGTCGCATCGCGCCCCAGCGCCGCGTCACAGGTGAAAAAGCTTAGGTCGGTGTAAACCTTGGCGGTGATCGGGTGATAGTTGCCGGTGCCATAATGGGTATAGGTCACCAGTTGTTCGCCTTCGCGCCGCACCACGGTCGAGATTTTGGCATGGGTTTTATAGTGAATAAACCCATACACCACATGCGCGCCCGCGCGTTCAAGCCGCCGACTTTGCCGGATATTCGCGGCCTCGTCGAAACGGGCTTTCAACTCAACCAGCGCCGTAACCGACTTGCCCGCCTCTGCCGCTTCGCACAGCGCCGACACCACAGGGCTATCCCATGACGTGCGGTAAAGCGTTTGCTTGATCGCCAAAACGTTGGGGTCGCGCGCCGCTTGTTCCAGAAAGTTGATAACCAGATCAAAGGTTTCATAGGGGTGATGCAGCAGAATATCCTTCTGCTTGATCGCCGCGAACAGATCACCTTCGTGGTCCTGCACCCGTTCCGGCACCCGGGGCGTAAACGGCGGCCACAGCAGATCGGGCCGACTGGACAGCACAAGCTCTTTCAGGTCGGCCACGCCCAGAAGCCCGCGCACCTCGACCATTTCATCGCCGGTGACGCCCAGTTCTTCCATGATCAGCGCGCGCAATTCCACCGGCGCGCCTGACGACAGTTTCAGCCGGATCACCTCGCCGCGCCGCCGCCGCTTCAGGGCGGTTTCAAATTCGCGCACCAGATCTTCGGCTTCGTCTTCCACCTCTAGGTCGCTGTCGCGCAGCACCCGGAACAGGCAATGGCCACGGTCGGTATAGCCGGGAAACAGCATATCCAGATGCAGCAGCAGCAATTCTTCCAGCGGCAAGAACCGATATTCGCCATCTTTGCCGGGCAGCCGCACAAAGCGGGCAATCTGCTGCGGAATCGGCAGCAGCGCCTTCAGCGTGCGGTGATCGGTTTCCCGCTCCAACTCCAACGCCAGCGAAAAGCCGGTGTTGGGAATGAACGGAAACGGGTGCGCCGGGTCAATCGCCAAGGGCGACAACACCGGAAACACCTTGTTCAAAAAGTGATCTTCCAGAAATTTCAGATCGCGCGCCGTCAGCTTGGACCGCGTCAGCAGAGTAATGCCTTCGGATTCCATCAGCTTTTTCAGCTTGTTGAATACCGCTTGCTGGGTGTGCATCAGGCGGCGCGCATTGGCGTTGATCAGCGTCAACTGTTCGGCGGGGCTGCGGCCATCTTCCGACGGGGTCGCGTTCTTGGTGCGCACCAAAGCCCGCAAGCCTGCCACCCGCACCGTGTAGAATTCGTCAAGGTTGGTCGCCGAAATCGACAAGAACCGCAGCCGTTCCAACAAGGGCACGTTGGGGTTAGACGCCTCGTCCAACACGCGCCAGTTAAACGCCAGCCACGACAATTCGCGGTTAAAGAACCGCCGCGGGCCGACAATATCGGACTCGGGCACATCAACCGCTGCGGGGAACGGCGCTTTCAGAAAGTCAGCTTGGGTCATGGCTCTGGCTTATGTGCAAGAAATGTAACGACAAGGTGACACTGTTTCACTGTGCGCCCGTTCTGTCCAGAATCTCGGCAGCCAAAGCGCGGGTAACGGGGCGGCCACGGGCCAAAGCGATGGCATCCAAAAACCCCACCACCTCGCGCGCGGCGGCAAACGACCGATCAATGCGTTGCGCCAGATACGGGATCAGGTTGGCAGGCACCGCAATCTGGCGGTCGTTGAACAGCTTGACCAGCACCACCGACAGCAGCGCATCATCGGGTGCCTGCAACGCGGTTAGCGCGG
>Ga0255096_1000216_pt1 | contig 32331 bp, 28 predicted proteins | sample Colum_Atlam_RepA_2_FD_188563 | JGI IMG/M metagenome (GOLD analysis project Ga0255096, IMG submission 188563) | Freshwater microbial communities from Columbia River, Oregon, United States - Colum_Atlam_RepA_8d | ecosystem: Environmental > Aquatic > Freshwater > River | place: USA: Oregon... | reverse complement strand
AGGCTGGCCACGGCCGCGTGCCGCACCCCCGCCACTTCGATTTCATAGTGACTGCCCAAAATCTCGGCGTCACTTTGCCCCTTGCAAAGCACATAGCCCAAACCAATCGCCCCCCCAAGGAAATGGCCATAATTTCCCGACGTGACCGGCCCAACAATTGCCCCGTCGCGCACAAGGGCTTCGTTGTGGAACAACAGCGGCTCTGGGTTGGTCAGGCGAAACTGCACCAGCTTGCGGTCAAGACCTGCCTCGGCTTTGCGCATGACGGCATCGCGGCCGATATAGTCGGGCTTTTTCCGCGACACCGCAAAACCAAGTCCTGCCTCCAGCACATGGTCTTCGTCGGTGATGTCATGGCCAAAGTGGCGATAGGCCTTTTCGATCCGGCAGCTGTCCAAGGTGTGCAGCCCGCAAAGCTTCAGCCCAAGATCCGCGCCCGCTTCTTCCAACGCTTCGAACACATGCGCGGTTTGATCGGACGAGACATACAGCTCCCACCCCAATTCGCCCACATAGGTCACGCGGTGCGCCCGTGCAGCCCCCATGCCGATTTCGATATTACGCATGGTTCCAAAGGGATGCGCGGCATTGCTAAAGTCGTTCGGACTGACCTTTTGCATCAGCTCGCGCGCCTTTGGCCCCATCACGCACAGCACAGACTCTGCCGCAGTCACATCGGTGATCACCGCAAAGGCGTCTTCGACATGGCGGCGCAGCCATGCCAGATCACGCTGCAGGGTCGCACCGGGCACCACAGCCAGATAGGCAGTTTCCGACAGCCGCGTTACCGTCAGATCGCTTTCAATGCAGCCCTTGCGGTTCAGCATCTGGGTGTAAACGATCCGGCCCACCGGCACGTCAACTTCGGCGGCGCAAACCTTGTTCAGAAAGGCGCAAGCATCACGCCCCTCGATACGGATCTTGCCGAACGAGGTCATATCAAAGAAACCGACGCCGGTGCGCACCGCCATATGTTCGGCTTTCTGGTTTTCAAACCAGTTCTGCCGCTTCCACGAATAGCGATACTCGCGCTCTTGTCCGGGGTTTGCGAACCAGTTGGCGCGCTCCCACCCTGCCACTTCGCCAAACACCGCCCCGCGCGCTTTCAGATGTTCGTGCAGCGGGGTGCGGCGGACGCCACGGCTGGTTTCGACTTGGCGATAGGGGAAGTGGTCGGCGTAAAGCAGACCCAAGGTTTCGGTCACACGCTCTTTCAGATATTTGCGGTTCTTTTGGAACGGCTGGGCGCGGCGGATGTCGACCTCCCACAGATCGAACGGCGCTTCGCCTTCGACGATCCAATGCGCCAGCGCCATGCCTGCGCCACCCGAACCAGCGATCCCGACAGAGTTGTAGCCCGCAGCCACCCAATAGCCGCCCAGCTCGGGCGCTTCGCCAAGGTAATAGCGGTCGTCGGGGGTAAAGCTTTCTGGTCCGTTGAAGAAAGTGTGAATGCCTGCGGTCTGAAACAGCGGCATCCGGTTCATTGCGTCTTCTAGGATGGGTTGGAAGTGATCCCAATCTTCCGGCAGCGTGTCGAACATGAAGTCGTCGCGAATACCGTTCATGCCCCACGGCTTGGCCTTGGGTTCGAAGGCGCCGATCATCATCTTGCCTGCATCGGATTTGTAATAGGCACATTCATCCGGCACCCGCAGCACCGGTAGGTGACCAAGCCCTTGAATTGGTTCGGTCACAAGGTAGAAATGTTCGCAAGCATGCAGCGGCAGCGTTACGCCCGAAGCTTCGGCCAAATCGCGGCCCCACATGCCGCCGCAGTTAACCACCACATCGGTGGCGATATGGCCCGGTTCGCCATCGGCATCGATGAAATCAACGCCGGTGACACGACCGTTCGCTTTGGTTACGCCAACCACTTTGGTGTGTTCAACAATTTGCGCACCGCGCATCCGGGCGCCCTTGGCCAAAGCCATCGCGATATTGGCGGGGTCGCACTGACCATCCAGCGGCAGATGCACCGCGCCAACGACATCTGACACGTTCAGATGCGGATACATCGCCTTGACTTCTGACGGCGAAATTTCGGTCACGTCCACGTCGAAAATCCGCGCGACAGTGGCTTGGCGCAGCAGTTCCTCCCGCCGTGCTTCGGTCAGCGCCACCGAAATCGACCCAACCTGACGCATCCCGGTTTCAATGCCGGTTTCTGCCGCCAGTTTGACGTAGAGATCGGCGGAATACTTCGCCAGACGGGTCATATTGGCCGACCCGCGCAACTGCCCGATCAACCCTGCCGCATGCCAAGTCGTGCCAGAGGTAAGCTGCTTGCGTTCCAGCAAAACAATATCGGTCCAGCCCATTTTGGCCAGATGATAGGCGACCGAACAACCTGACACCCCGCCCCCAATAATGACGGCGCGAGCTTTGGACAGTATTTTCGGGGATTTGGACATGATCATGCACCTTTCGTGCGCGTGTGAAGGCATGATGCGTTGTGCAGATTCTGAAATGAAATTTCAAATGAAATTTTCATTTCTGGAAAACTTACGCCGAAATACTTCACCTTTGCGCTTTCAATCCTATCATTTTTCACATCACACCTTGCCTTGGCACGCATTTTCATACCAGTTTTATCGCAAAGGAGAGCACGATGACCGACACGCTGGGCCAAGACATTCGCGCATTGCGCAAAACCCGTGCCATGACGTTGCAAGATCTTGCGGACGCGGTCGGCCGTTCGGTTGGCTGGCTGAGCCAAGTTGAACGCAGCCAGACCACGCCGACGATTTCCGACCTTGGCCGGATTGCCGATGTTTTCGGCGTGACCATCAGTTTCTTCTTCCGTTCGGCCAGCCGCAGCCCCGAAGAGCGCGGCACGATCCAGCGCGCCGAAGATCGCACTGCCATCGGGTCGCTGGCGTCGGGACTTAGTGAAGAACTGCTGTCGCCGCATCTGTCGGGCAACTTCGAGATGATCCAGTCGACCTTCGCCGCCAAAGCGAGCGGCGCGGGCACACCGCGTGCCGACCGTGAAGATGGTGGCGTGGTTGTTCAGGGCAGCCTGACCCTGACCATAGGGACATTGCAGACCACGCTGCAAACCGGCGACAGCTTTCAATTCGCCGGAAAAGCCTATGCCTGGCGCAACGACGGCGATGTGCCGGCCGTGGTGATCTGGGTGATCTCCCCGCCGGTTTACTGACGCCGCCTGCCTAACCTGCACTGCTTTTCCTTCCTTTTGGTTTATCGAAACTGGACCGGGCCGATGGTTACGCCGTTAGGCGCGGATACGTTCGTTCTTGGTATCCCAAAGCGGGGCGTCGTCTTGCACCACGGCGCGGTGGCTGGTGCCGAAGATTTCCACCTCGACAACTGTTCCCGGCACGTTCAGATCGGCGCGCAACATGCCAAGGCCGATGCAGGCCCCGACGCGGTGGCCATAATAGCCAGAGGTCACTTCGCCCACGACCTTACCGTCGTGCCAGATTGTCGACATATAGGGTGGGTCGAAATCACCCGCGTCGATGACAAGCGTGCAGAAGCGCTTGCTGACACCTGCCTGCTTTTCCGCCGCCAGTGCGGCCTTGCCACGGAATTCGGGCTTGGCCCAATCGACAAAACGCTCTAGCCCGCCCTGCAACACGGTGTAATCGGTCGAAAGATCGCCCTTCCAAGCGCGATAGCCTTTTTCCACACGCAGACTGTTCAGCGCGAACATGCCGAAGGGTTTCAAGCCCAAAGGCGCGCCTGCCGCCACGACAGCATCCCACACCCGCGCGGTGTCGCCGGTTTTGGAATGGATTTCCCAGCCCAATTCGCCCGCGAAAGACACCCGCATCAGCCGCACCTCGGCCCCGGCGATGGTGGCGGTTTGCAGCGTAAGCCAGCCCTTGGCCAGATCGGCATCGGACACAGCTGCCAAAATATCGCGGGATTTCGGGCCGGTCAAAATCTGCGTCGACCATTCGGTGGTCTGATCCACCAGGTGCAACCCTGCATCCAGATGGTTCAGCAGCCAGTCGCGGTCATGGATTTGCGCGGTTGCGGCGCTGATCAGCAAAAGTTCATCGTCAGCCAAGCGCGCGACCGACATTTCGGTGACGATCCGGCCTTTGTCATCGGCAAAATAGGCAAGCCCCAGCCGCCCGACGCTTGGCACCTTGCCAGTGATTTGCCGCGACAGCCATGCGGTGGCCCCCGCCCCGCTGATCAAAAAGCGGGAAAAGCCGGGCAGATCAAGGATGCCTGCGGCGTCGCGCACCGCTTCGCATTCGGCTTTCACGGCACCAAACCAAGCACCTTCGCGCTTCCAAGTTTGCGTTCCCGCTTCCGAGGTGTCGTCGCCGGGGCGGGCATACCACAACGCGCGTTCCCAGCCGTTATACGCCCCGAATTGCGCGCCGAGTGCCTTGGTGCGGTCATGCACGGCAGACAGCTTTTTGTCGCGACCTTCGGGCCAAGCATGGTGCGGGAAATGGATGCCGTACTCGTGGCCGTAAACTTCCATGCCCTTTTTGACGCAATAGTCCTGATCTTCAAACCCGGTAAAGCGGCGCGGGTCGCAAGACCACATATCCCATTCCGTCGCGCCTTGGGTGATCCATTCGGCAAGCACTTTACCTGCACCACCAGCTTGGCAAATGCCAAAGGTGAAAACGCAGGCTTCGAACGCATTTGGCACGCCGGGCATCGGGCCGATCAATGGGTTGCCATCCGGGGTGTAGGGGATGGGACCATTGATAACCTTTGACAATCCAGCCTTTTCCAACAGCGGCACCCGCGCCATTGCGTCGGCAATGTGCCATTCCAGCCGTTCCAGATCATCGGGGAACAGTTGGAAGCTGAAATCTTCGGGGAACGGGTCGTCCTTGGTGACCCAGTGCGCCTTGCAGTTCTGCTCGTATGGGCCAAGGTTGAAACCGTTTTTTTCTTGCCGCAGGTAATAGCTGCTGTCGACATCGCGCAGCAGCGGCAGCTTGTGGCCAACGTCTTTGGTCCAGGTTTCAAGTTCGGGAACGGTGTCGAACAGCATGTATTGATGGCTCATCACCATCATCGGCAGATCGCGGCCAAACCACTTGCCAACTTCGCGCGCATAGTAGCCAGCAGCGTTGACCACGATTTCGCAGCGAATATCGCCCTTCGGGGTTGAAACCACCCACTCTTCGCCATCGCGGCGCACGCCCGTGGCGGGGCAAAACCGTTCGATGCGCGCGCCCATCTGACGCGCACCCTTTGCCAAGGCCTGTGTCAGCTGCGCCGGATCAATATCGCCGTCATAGGGGTCGTAAAGCGCGCCGACCAAGTCATGGGTTTCAAGGAAGGGGTAGACGGATTTGATCTCATCCGGGGTCAGGATTTTCAGATCCATCCCCTGATAGCGCCCCATTCCGACAACGCGCTGAAATTCTTGCAGGCGTTCCTGAGTATGGGCCAAGCGCACCGAACCCGTGACGTGGTAGTTCATCGGGTAATCCACCGCTTCGCCCAAACCACGATAGAGTTCGGCCGAATAACGCTGCATGTTCATGATCGACCAGCTGGAGCTGAAGGTCGGCACGTTGCCCGCCGCATGCCATGTCGACCCTGCGGTGAGTTCGTTCTTTTCAAGCAAGACACAATCGGTCCAGCCCGCCTTGCACAGATGATACAGGCTGGAAGCGCCAACGGCACCGCCGCCGATGATGACCACGCGGGCTTTGGTAGGGAAGTCTGACATGTCTGGCTCCGGAATTTACCTGCCCTTTATCAAGCCGTGGCAAAAGGCTTTCAATTGACCATTTCCCTTGCTATTGATCGGCCTATTCGATCAGGCACTGCAAACGCCAAGGCGGTCTTTATGCAAATTGAACTTCTTGATACGTTTCTGGACCTTGTGGAAACCCGCAGCTTCCACCGCACCGCCGAACGGCTTTCGGTTACTCAATCCACGGTGTCAGCACGGGTGCAAACGCTTGAAGCGGCGGTTGGTGCGCGACTTTTCACCCGATCCCGCGCCGGGACGGATCTGACCACCGAAGGGCTGCGGTTTGAAGCCCATGCGCGGCTGTTGCGGCGCGACTGGAACGAAGCCCGCCGCGCGGTAGCCCCTTCGGGCGATGCGGCAATGACCATGCGTCTTGGCATCCAGAATGATCTGGCTGACGGCTACATCGGTGATCTGATTGCAGATTTTCGCAAGATCTTTCCGCAAATGGCGTTCTACATCGAACCGGATTATTCGGCGCAGATGTGTGCCGATGTGGTGGCGGGGGTGCATGATTTCGCGGTATTGTTTTCGCCCAAGCCCCACCCCGATCTGCATTTTGTCACGCTGGGCGACCTGCCCTATCGGCTGATCAGTTCGGAAACCGAAGCACGTTCCGAGATCAAGCTGGAAACCTATATTTCGGGGCATTTTTCGCCCGCCTTCGAAGCGGCGCACCGCGCAGCGCTGCCGGAATTGATTGGAGCGCCGCTGTCAGTTGGGCAAAGTTCGACGATTTCTTCGTTGTTGCAGGCGATGGGCGGCACCGGCTTTGTGATGGCAGAAAAGGCCGCCGAAATGGTCGTATCGGGGCGGTTCAAATATATCGCGGATGTAGAGCCGATGGATCAGCCGGTGTTTGCCGCGATGCATCTGCGCCATCGGACATCGAAAGCGCATCGCAAATTGACCCGCGTTCTGGCTCGGCGGTTTGGCAGGATTGATGCGGGACGCACCTGAAGCGGTTAAGGTGCGTCAAACCATGGTTTGAACGCGATACCCCGGCGCATGTGCCAGCCGCACGAAAGTAATCGGCGCCTCTGCCGTCCAAGTTGTGCGTTCGGTGATGAATAGCGCCGATCCGGCGGCTACGCCCATCACTTCGGCTTCACGCGGGCTGGCTTGGGCGGCTGAAAACGCAATGTCGCCAGTTGCATAGGCCACATGCGCCACCAGCCATTCGTTGGCGCTGACCTGACCAAAATCGGGCAACGCGGGCAGAACAGCCGGGTTCAGCCAGCGAGTTTCGAACACAAAAGGCTGGCCGTCGGCCAGATGCAGCGTTTCAAGATAGATCAACGTGGCACCGGGTGGCAGACCAAGCCGCGATGCAACCGGCACAGGCGGGGCTTCGTTGCGCTGTGTCAGCAGGCGAAAGCCATGCACGCGCCCGGTTGCTTCGACTTCCTGCCGGATCACCGGAATATCCAGCGTTGCCTTGCGCACTGGCAGCATCGCCACGCGGGTGCCCGCCTTGCGGCGGCGTTCCAACACCCCGGCTTCGGCCAATTCGCGCAGCGCCCGATTTACGGTGGCGCGGGCGCAGCCGAACTCTTCGGCCAAAGCTTCTTCGGTTGGAATCATCGCCCCCGGCGGCCAATCCCGCACACGGATACGGCGCAGCACCTCGGCGCGAATATCTTCCCAACCGCCGATCACAGCACATCCCTTAGCCGCGCCATCACCGACCGATAGCGCGCGACAATCCCGTCGCGGGCGGTGTGGCGGCCACCTGAAACAATGTGACGGCCCGCAGACCAAACATCGGCGACCATGCGGTCATCCCCGGCGAAAATGAATGTGTCCAAAATCATGTCGCCGCGCGACGGCTGCAAATCCGGGCCAGAGCAATCCAGCGCCATCAGGTCGGCCCAATTGCCAGCCGCAATCGCCCCCGCCTGGCGCCCACCGGCCAGCGCGCCGCCGACGCAAGCCGCCTCGTAAAGCACCCGACCGGTAGAGCGGCCTTCTTCGGCCAACAGCGCCCGCCCTTTCAGGCCCAAGCGCTGCGAGTATTCCAGCAAACGCAGTTCTTCCGACAGGCTGATGCGCACATTCGAATCCGATCCGACCCCGAACGCCCCGCCATGGGCCCGAAACCGCACACCATCAAAGATGCCATCGCCTAAGTTTGCCTCTGTAATCGGGCAAAGCCCTGCGATTGCGCCAGATTTCGCCATGGCTTCGGTTTCGAACGGCTCCATCTGGGTGGCGTGAATCAGACACCAGCGGCTTGAAAGATTGTGGTTTTCCAACAGCCATTGCACCGGACGCGCGCCGGTTGCGCCCAAAACCTCTGTCACCTCTGCAACTTGTTCGGCCACATGGATGTGGATCGGCGCGTTGGGCGCAAGCGCCTCTGCCATGCGCAATGCCGCTGGCGATGCCGCACGCAACGAATGCGGCGCCACACCTAGGACGGTATCGGCGGGCAGCGTAGCTAGCGCTTTTGCCGCCGCCTGCCACAGTTGCGCAAATCGCTCTGGGTCATTGCCAAAACGCAGCTGCCCTGCAGTTAACGCCCGCCCGTCACAGCCGCCGCGTTCATAAAGCACCGGTAGATGCGTCAGGCCCAGCCCGGTTTCCGCCGCCGCAGCAGCGATCCGCGCCGACATTTCGGCCAGATCGGCATAGGCTGCGCCACCGGGCGCGTGGTGCAAATAGTGAAACTCCGCCACCGCGGCATAGCCCGCCTCTGCCATTTCCAACATCACCATCGCAGCAATCGCCTGAACGTCGTCGGGCGACAGCCGATCCAGAAAGCGATACATCAAGGTGCGCCACGTCCAAAAGCTGTCTTGCCCGGCACCCCGCGCTTCGGTCATGCCCGCCATTGCACGTTGAAACGCATGGCTGTGCAGGTTGACCGGCGCGGGAAGCAAGCAATCCACGCCATTGCCCGCAACGCCGGTTTGCACCGAAATGATGCGTCCGTCAGCGACCGTAACCGCCACATCATTCGCCCAGCCGGTTGGCAGCAGCGCGGTTTTTGCGTGGATCACAGTCATTGTCAGCTCCCTTGACGGCGATAATATGTGCAGACATAATAACCTCAAGCACAGACATAAGGCAAGCCCGATGGCGATTCTTCTTACTGACGCGCAACTCGCAACGATGACCGACGGCTACGGTATGATCGCCGACGGTGCCGTGGCGATTGAAGGCGACCGCATCGTGTGGAGCGGCCCGACGGCGCAAATTCCGTCCGCCTATGCCAAGCTGCCCCGCCATTCTGCCGAAGGGCGGCTTGTTACGCCTGCGCTGATTGACTGCCACAGCCACATCGTGTTCGGCGGCGACCGGGCCGCAGAGTTCGAGATGCGGCTGAACGGTGCGTCTTACGAAGAGGTTGCCCGCGCCGGTGGCGGCATTCTTTCGACCGTCACCGCCACCCGCGCGGCATCCGAAGAGAGGCTTTTGCAGCAAGCGCTTGCCCGTGCAGACCAGATCATTGCCGGCGGGGCCGCGACGATAGAGGTGAAGTCCGGCTATGGTCTGACCATAGCGGACGAGTTGAAAATGCTGCGCGTCGCGCGCGAAATTGGCAAAAAGCGGTCTGTCCGTATTCTGACGACCCACCTTGCCGCCCATGCGATTCCGCCCGAATACAAAGGCCGCAGCATGGAGTATATTCAAACTGTGGCGATCCCGTCGCTACGGGCCGCGCATGCCGAAGGCTTGGTTGATGCGGTGGATGCGTTTTGTGAAGGCATCGCGTTTTCACCAGCCGATGTTGAAGCATTGTTCAACGCCGCCCATGCGCTTGGGTTGCCGGTCAAGCTGCATGCCGAACAACTTTCCGACCTGAAAGGTGCGGCACTGGCGGCGCGGTTTCAGGCGCTGTCTGCCGATCATCTGGAATATCTGGCCGCAGATGGCATTGCCGCGATGGCGCAGTCAGGCACCGTCGCGGTGATTTTGCCGGGGGCCTATTACACGCTGCGCGAAACCCAAATGCCACCCATTGCCGCCTTGCGCACTGCCGGGGTGCCGATGGCGCTTGCCACCGATTGCAACCCCGGATCGTCGCCGATCACCTCGCTGACGCTGACGATGAACATGGCCTGCACGCTGTTTCGCATGACCCCGCTAGAGGCTTTGCAAGGCACCACCTGCCACGCCGCGCGTGCGCTTGGCCTGTCAGATCGTGGCACGATTGCCGCAGGGCAATTGGCGGATCTGGCAATCTGGCAGGCGCGCCATCCGGCAGAACTTTCCTATCGCATCGGGGCAACGCCCCTTCATTCCCGCATTTTCGGAGGCCGCCTTGACGCCTGAAACCCTGATCCCCGGCCAAACCAGCCTTGCCCAGCTTGAACGCATTTACCGCGCCGAAGCGGCATCGACGCTGCATTCGTCAGCGCGCGCAGGCGTTGAAGCCGCCGCAGCGCAGATCGCGGCGGCAGCCGCCGGAACCATGGCCGTGTATGGCGTGAATACCGGATTTGGCAAACTGGCCAGCCTGAAGATTGCACCGCAAGATACTGCTACACTTCAGAAAAACCTGATCTTGTCGCATTGCTGCGGGGTGGGCGAAGCGATGCCGCGCGCGGTTGCCCGGTTGATGATGACGCTGAAACTGCTGTCGCTGGGCCGTGGTGCGTCTGGCGTGCGTTGGGACATTATCGCGCTGATCGAGGCGATGCTGGCCCGCGGCGTGACGCCGGTGATCCCCGCGCAAGGCTCTGTCGGGGCGTCGGGCGACCTTGCCCCGCTGGCCCACATGACCGCCGCGATGATCGGTCATGGGGAGGCAGACTATAACGGCGAAATTCTGCCGGGCGCTGAGGCGCTTGCAAAAGCTGGCCTGACGCCGGTTACGCTGGGCCCGAAGGAAGGGCTGGCGCTGATTAACGGCACGCAGTTTTCTACCGCCTATGCTTTGGCAGGTTTGTTTGACGGCTGGCGCTGCGCGCAGTCGGCGCTGGTAACCTCGGCGCTGTCAACTGATGCCATCATGGGGTCTACCGCACCGCTGCACCCGGAAATTCATTCGTTGCGCGGCCACGCCGGGCAGATCGAAGCCGCCGCCTTCATGCGGAATTTGCTGGACGGTTCGGTGATCCGCGAAAGCCATCGCGAAGGCGATACCCGCGTGCAAGACCCCTATTGCATCCGCTGCCAGCCGCAGGTGACGGGTGCCGCGATGGACGTGCTGCGCCAAGCCGCCCGCACCTTGGAAATCGAAGCCAACGCTGCCACCGACAACCCGTTGGTGCTGACGTCAGACGGGAGCATCGTTTCGGGCGGCAACTTTCACGCTGAACCGGTTGGCTTTGCCGCCGACATGATCGCACTGGCGCTTTCGGAAATCGGTGCGATTGCGCAGCGCCGCGTGGCGCTGATGGTTGATCCGGTGCTGTCGTTCGACCTGCCTGCCTTCCTGACACCGAAACCCGGACTGAATTCGGGATTGATGATCGCCGAAGTCACCACTGCGGCGTTGATGAGCGAAAACAAGCACCTCGCCCATCCGACGGTAACAGATTCGACGCCCACATCCGCCAATCAGGAAGACCACGTTTCAATGGCCGCGCATGGCGCACGGCGCTTGGGCCGGATGGTGACAAACCTGCAAGTCATTCTGGGGGTCGAGGCGATCTGCGCCGCGCAGGGCGTTGATTTTCGGGCTCCGCTTGCCACGTCGGCACCGCTGCAAGGCGTGGTAAAACGGCTGCGGCAGGATGTGGCAACGCTGGGCGATGACCGCTACATGGCCCCTGACCTTGCCGCCGCAGCCAAGCTGATCGGCAACGGCGCTTTGGCATCCGCGACCGCGCGTGAGCTTCCGGCGCTGGCATGAAACCGCTGCAGGGCCTGAAAATCCTTGATCTGACCCGGGTGATGGCGGGGCCGTTTTGCACGGCCTTGCTGGCCGATCTGGGGGCCGAAGTGATCAAGCTAGAGCCGCCACAGGGCGACGATTACCGCCATATTGGCCCGTTCGTGCATGGCGAAAGCGCGCTGTTCACGCTGATGAACCGTGGAAAGCAGTCGCTTGTGCTGGATCTGAAAGATCCGGCAGCGCAGGCCACGGCAAAAGCAATTGCGCTGCAATGCGATGTTGTCGTTGAAAACTTCCGGCCCGGCGTTGCCAGCCGTCTTGGTCTTGGCCCCGAATTGCGCGATGAAAATCCAGCGCTGATCTATGCGTCGATCTCAGGCTTTGGCCAATCTGGCCCGGCAGCGCACTTGCCCGCCTATGATCTTGTGGCACAAGCAATGTCTGGATTGATGGCGGCGACAGGCGAAGACGGTGGCGCGCCGCTGAAAGTCGGCGAAAGCTATGGCGACCTGATGGCAGGGCTTTATGCCTCTTGGGCGATCCTTGCGGCGTTGCACAAACGCAGCAATACCGGGGTCGGCAGCACGCTTGACGTTGCGATGTTCGACGCCCTGTTTTCATTGCTGCCCACCAGCCATGCCGTGCAATTCTACACCGATGCGGCCCCAAAACGCGTTGGCAATCGCCACCCGCTTTCCACGCCGTTTGGGTGTTTTGCCACGGCAAATGGCCAAGCCGTAATCGCGGTGCTGGGCGATCGGCAGTGGAGCCAGCTTTGCACCTTGATCGGCCACCCTGAGGCGGCAAGCGATCCGCGTTTTGATACAGATGCGGCGCGCACTACGCATGAACCCGCCGTAAAATCCATGATCGAAGCTTGGTCGCGGGTGCTGCCGACAGACCAGGTTGTTGCTGCACTTTCGGCGGCCGGTATTCCCACCGCGCCAATCCAAACCTTGGAACAAGCGGCAAACTCTGCCCATGCACAAGCGCGCGGTCTGGTGACCGAGTTGCCGCATAACAGCTTGGGCCACGCAAAAACCATCGGCCAGCCGGTGCGCTTTGATGGCGAAAAGCCAATAGCCGCAGCATCGGCCCCTGCTTTGGGTGCGGACGGCCCAGCAATACTCGCCCGTTTCGGAGTGCAAAATGGCTGATCTTTTTCACATGCTGACCGACGAAGAACGCGCGTTCACCGACACGCTGTCGCGCTTTTGCGCCGACAAAATTGCCCCGCGTGCCGCCGAAACGGATGAGACTGGCCAGTTTGTGCATGCGCAAATCCGGGCGCTGGCGGAAACTGGTCTGATGGGGGCAAATCTGCACGATACGTTTGGCCCCGGCATTTCGGCGCAGGCACTGCTAAAGTCGGTCGAAATCGTTGCAGGCGCTTGTGGGTCAACGGTATCGGCGCTGACCGCACATTACCTTGCCACCGACTCGATCCTTCTGGGCGGCACCGATGCGTTGCGCGCCCGCTATTTGCCGGACGCCGCCGAAGGCCGCACGCTTGGCGCCTTTGCTTTGACCGAACGCAACGCAGGCTCAGACCCCGCCGATATGAAAACGAAGGCTACGCGCGAAGGCGACGGCTATAGGCTAAAGGGCGCGAAATGCTTCATTTCAAATGGCGGCGTTGCAGATTTTTTGGTGGTCTATGCTGTCACTGATCCAAGTGCGGGCAGCCGTGGCGTGTCTGCCTTTGTTGTTGACAAGGCCACACCCGGCTTTACCCCCGGCCGCGCTGAAAACACCATGGGCCTGAAAGGCGGGCATGTCTGGGAGCTGGAGTTTGACTGTCTAATCCCCGAAGCGCAGCGCCTTGGGCCAGAAGGAACCGGCTTCAAGACTGCGATGAAAGTGTTGGACAATGGCCGCGTCGAAGTGGCCGCGATGTGCATTGGCATCGCGCAACAAGCCTTTGATCTGGCAACAGAATGGGCAAAGACCCGCATCATCGGCGGTGAACCTTTGGCCGCCCGTCAAGGCATCCGCTGGCAACTTGCCGACATGGCGGTTGATCTGCGGGCCGCAAGATTGCTGGCGCTGGAAGCCGCCCGCCAACGCCAGAACGGCGAACGGTTTTCCGAAGCCGCCAGCATGGCGAAACTTTACGCATCCGAAATGGCGCATCGCGTGACGGACGGCGCACTGCAACTCCACGGCGGCTATGGCTATACCCGCGACTTCCCCTTGGAACGTCTGGCCCGCGATGTCCGCATCATGCGGATCTACGAAGGCTCCTCTGAAATTCAACGCAACATCATCGCAGCCCACACCCTGCACTGAGGTCATCATGAACACCCGTCACAACCTGCGCGACATTTACCCCGCCACCGGCACCGAGATCACCGCCAAAAGCTGGCTGACCGAGGCGCCAATGCGGATGCTGATGAACAACCTGCACCCCGATGTGGCCGAAAACCCGCATGAGTTGGTGGTTTACGGCGGCATCGGCCGCGCGGCACGCACATGGGAAGATTTTGACAAGATCGTCGCCACCCTGAAAACGCTGAACGATGACGAGACGCTGTTGGTCCAGTCCGGCAAGCCGGTGGGGGTGTTTCGCACCCACAAGGATGCGCCGCGCGTGCTGATCGCCAACTCGAACCTCGTGCCGCATTGGGCAACGTGGGATCATTTCAACGAACTCGATAAAAAGGGTCTGGCGATGTATGGCCAGATGACCGCGGGGTCGTGGATCTATATCGGCACCCAAGGCATCGTGCAGGGCACCTACGAAACCTTCGCCGAAGCGGGCCGCCAGCACTATGAAGGCAACCTGACCGGCAAGTGGATCTTGACAGGTGGCTTGGGCGGCATGGGCGGCGCGCAACCCTTGGCGGCGGTGATGGCCGGGGCATGCTGTCTGGCTGTGGAATGCGATGAAACCCGCATCGATTTCCGCATTCGCACCAGATACTTGGATGCTAAAGCCAAGACCTTGGATGAAGCGCTTGCGTTGATCGACCAATGGACGGCTGCTGGTGAAGCAAAGTCTGTGGGTCTTTTGGGTAACGCTGCCGACATCTTCCCGGAATTGGTCAAGCGCATGAAAGCGGGCGGTCACCGCCCCGATATCGTCACCGACCAAACCTCGGCACATGACCCGCTGCATGGCTATCTGCCGCAAGGCTGGACTGTGGCCGAATGGCGCGCAAAGCAAGAAACCGACCCCAAGGCTGTCGAACATGCGGCGCGCGCATCAATGCGCACCCATGTCGCGGCGATGGTCGATTTCTGGAACGCTGGTGTGCCAACGCTGGATTACGGCAACAACATCCGGCAGGTTGCCAAGGACGAAGGGCTTGAAAACGCCTTCGCCTTCCCCGGTTTCGTGCCCGCCTATATCCGCCCGCTGTTTTGCAAGGGCATCGGCCCGTTCCGCTGGGCGGCGCTGTCGGGTGATCCGGCAGATATCCACGCCACCGACGCCGCGATGAAGAAACTCTTCCCCGAAAACAAGCACCTGCATCGCTGGCTGGATATGGCCTCTGAACGCATTGCCTTCCAAGGCCTGCCTGCCCGCATCTGCTGGATCGGCCTTGGCGATCGTCACAAGGCTGGGCTGATGTTCAACGAAATGGTGCGCTCGGGCGAACTCAAGGCGCCGGTGGTGATCGGCCGCGACCATCTGGACAGCGGCTCTGTCGCATCGCCCAACCGTGAAACCGAAGCCATGAAAGACGGCTCGGATGCGGTTTCGGATTGGCCGCTGCTGAACGCACTGTTGAACACCGCGTCAGGTGCAACGTGGGTGTCCCTGCACCATGGCGGCGGCGTTGGCATGGGCTTCAGCCAACACTCCGGCATGGTGATCTGCGCCGACGGCACCGACGATGCCGCCCGCCGCATCAACAACGTGCTGTGGAACGACCCCGCAACGGGCGTGATGCGGCATGCCGACGCTGGTTATGACATTGCGATCCAACACGCCAAGGACTGCAATCTGCGCCTGCCGGGGATTCTTGGCAACTGACTTCATCTTGGCAAAAATATCCTGGGGGTCCGGGGGCTAGCCCCCGGTCCGCCGCCAAAACAGGAGCGTCCTCATGCACTACGCCCCCGGCAAAGACCCTTGCCCGCTACCGTTCAGCCCGTTCAAGGCCTGCACCGTGCCGCGCCCAATCGGCTGGATTTCTACCATTTCCACCGACGGCACCGCCAATCTTGCCCCCTATAGCCAATGGCAAAACCTGACATTCGACCCGCCGATGGTGATGTTCGCCGCGAACCAATATTCGGATGGCCGTCGCAAACATACCGTGATCAATGCCGAAGAAACCGGCTGGTTTGTCTGGAACATGTGCACCTTTGCCTTGAAGGACGCCATGAACATCACTGCCATGGAATGGCCGGATGGGGTCGATGAGTTTGAAAAGGCTGGCCTTACCAAGGCCACCTGTATCGACGCGCCCGGGCCACGCGTTGCGCAATCGCCGGCGCATTTCGAATGCCGCTACCTTTCCACGCATCGCCTGCGCGGCAATTCCGGTCACGGTTGGGTGGACGTGGTTTATGGCGAGGTGGTACGTATCCACGTCAAGGATGAGGTGCTGACCCCTGACGGTAAATTGGACTATCAGGCCATCAAGCCATTGGCCCGCATGGGCTATTACGACTACACAGCAGTTTCAGAGACATTCGAAATGCGTATCCCCGGCGCCACTGGTGCGGCGGCGGCTGGGTTGGAAGGCAAAGCGTAAAGAATTGGGCTGCGGATCACCCCGCAGCCCATCGTTTCATCAGCCCAGAACCCGCGGGTTTTTACCCACCACGCCGTCAACCCAGATCGGGTTTGACCAAGCCCGCTTGCCTGCCGCGTCAATCACCGCCACGCGCACCCAAGGGCTGTTGTTCAAGCGTGCAAGTGGCACTTCGGCGCGGGTCAAGCTGTGGCCATGCACAGCCTTTGCACCGGTGCCGTGGCCAATCGCCACGATGGACGAAACCGCTGAGCATTCGACCACCACGACATCGCCTTCCAGGCGCACATCGCGCAGTTCCGGCCCTTGGCTGGAATAGAAATGCCCGGCTTTCAGCGCCGCCAGCAGCGCCTCGGGGGTGTTTTCTTCGGCTTTCACCATCACCCAACCGCCGAAATGGTCGGGTTCAGAAAAATGTGCGTCATCGGTGGCAACCATCGTCAGGCGGCGGCCTTCGGTCAGCAGCAGGTCGGCGATGGAGAAGCCATCAGGACGGTCGCAGCCCAAATCGCAGCCGGTGTTATAAATCTCGACCGCGTGGGCGGCGGTGATGCTGCGCGCATCAGCCAGCGTCAGCCCCGACCATTGCGGGTGCGCAATCGCAACAAACGCCCCGGCGGCCACGGCGCGGGCGGCAATTTCCGGCCCGCTTTCCTGATCGGCAACAGGAACGAAAGTTGGCGTGTTTGACGGCGCGAAATCGGCAGGCAAGCCAACGGCCAGAATATGCCAAAGCTCCCCATTCGCCATCGCACCCGAATGCAGTTCAGCCCCCAGAATGGTGGTGAACCCCGCATCGCGCATCGGCACGGTATCAACAATCGGATAGCCATAGCTGCCAACAAAATGATCCGTCAGCGCCAAGAAGTCATAACCTTCGGCCTTGTAGCGACGGCACACTTCCTCTGGGCTAAGAACCCCGTCAGAGCGGGTGGAATGGGTGTGCAGGTTGCCGCGCCAAAAACGGCCAGCGGCGGTGAAGGCAGGATCGCGTTGAGTCATCGGTCACTCCAGAATTATCCGCGCACAGTAACCGAGCCTTCGTCACAGTCCAGTGACACCCCCTCGCCGCGACTATATATTCGTGATAAACAATACATATGCATCAGCGGCAGGAGACGGCGGTGGCTTTGGGTGAGTTAGACGATTCTGGTTTGGGCTGTGCTGCGTTGTCGGCCGACGATATGGGCGAACGTGCCGCAGAAGCCGCAGCGTTATTGAAGGCGCTGTCGCACCAAGGACGGCTGATGATTCTTTGCCACCTGTCATCGGGTGAAAAATCGGTCACGGCGCTGGAAGAGTTGTTGGGGTCGCGGCAGGCGGCGGTCAGCCAGCAACTTGCCCGCCTGCGCAGCGAAGGGTTGGTTGCCGCACGGCGCGATGGCAAGGCAATTTACTATTCGATCCGCGATCCCAAGGCCGGGGCAATCATGGCCTTGGTCTATGATATGTTCTGCGGCCCGAACGCTGAGCCGACAGGACGCGAAGGCCGGATCGACTAGGCCGCCCTCAGCCGCGCCCGATATAAGGCATGTCACGGGCCATAATGGTCATGAACGGCACGTTCACATCAAGCGGCAGGTTCGCCATATGCAGCACGGCGTCGGCAACATGAGCGACATCCATCACCGGTTCGACACGAATTTCGCCGCTGGCCTGCGGTACACCTTTGGTGAACTTGGCTGCCATATCGGTTAGAGCGTTGCCAATATCGATCTGCCCGCAGGCGATATTGAACGCGCGCCCGTCAAGGCCAAGCGTCCGCGTAAGCCCGGTAACTGCGTGTTTCGACATGGTGTAAGGCACCGATCCGGGCCGCGGCACATGCGCGGAAATCGATCCGTTGTTGATGATGCGCCCGCCCTGCGGCGACTGATGGCGCATCATGCCAAATGCGGCGCGTGCCGCCAGAAACATGCCGGTGATGTTGGTGTTGCAGACATCCAACCATTGCTGCACCGGGATCTCGTCGATCGTGGCGGCGGCGGCAGAAATTCCTGCGTTGTTAAAAAGCACGTCCAAACGCGGCAATTTGGCGAATGCGGCGTCGACCTCTGCGGGGTTGGTCACATCTGCCGGAAGAATGATCGCCTTGTGAACGCCAGCGGTTTCTTCCAAAGCTTCGGCACGACGCCCCATCAGGGCCACTTGCCAGCCGGCCGCAAGAAACGCGCGTGCCGTTGAACGGCCAATTCCTGACCCTGCCCCGGTGATAAGAATCGTCTTTGCTTCGGTCATGATCGCCTCCTTGTTATCGATAACATTACTCACGATCTAGAAAAGCGCAAGCAGGGTCAGCCCCCAAACGGCGACATATCCCACCCCCATCACGGCGACAGCGGCAGAGCCGGTGTCTTTGGCCGCTTTGGCCAGCGGGTGATGATCGGTTGAGGTGTGATCTACCGCCGCTTCGATGGCAGAGTTCACCAATTCTAGCACCAGCAGCAGCAAGCCGACCACAATCACCAACCCGCAGGCCCAAAGTGGTGGGCGCAGCAGGGCAAGGGCAAGCCATCCTGCGCTGTTGACCCCAACCCATTGCCGCAGCGATTTCTCTTCGCGCCACGCATGGTTCCAGCCGTCCAGCGAATAGGACGCCGTCCGCAGGATACGGCGCAGTTCTTGGGTCAAGGTCATCGGGTTCTCTTGCGCGGCGGGTTGAACAGCAGTCTTCGCCACAGTTTCTGCAGCTGTAAACCCCAAGTCTTTGCATAAAAACTAAAAGAGGGCGGCGGAAGTCCCCAGTCCGCCGCCCCCGTTGCACCGGGCCTTGCACGAATGCAAGCTTTCGCCAAATGCGTGTCGGCGCATCGTCACCGCCGTTCCCCTAATCTGACACAGCCCCGCAGACCACAGCAGCGTGGCGCAGACCTATCGTGTCACCCAAGGTTTGGCAGGAGCACCCCAACGAGCACCGTTAATAACGGGTTAGGTTTGCCCGTTATACATCCTGCAAGGTTATCAGTTGTGCCGAAAGTATAGGGCTTAGGGTTGGCGGCCGTGGTACCAATATAATTTGTGTCCAAGGTTCCGCTTTTCTCGTTGAGATATTCAAAAACGCGGGCTAGAAAAAGCCGTTCTCAGGGCGGGGTGCAATTCCCCACCGGCGGTATAGCCCGCGAGCGCCTGTCGCAAGGCAGGGTCAGCAGATCCGGTGAAACTCCGGGGCCGACGGTATAGTCCGGATGAAAGAGAAACACGGCTTCGGTCCCAGAACCGAAACCGTAGACTCATGCTCTGGGACCTCGTTTGGACAACAAAGGATGGTTCCAATGACTGACACGTTGAAAATCGCCTATATCAAGGCTCAATGGCACGCCAATATTGTTGATCGGTCGCACGAAGGTTTCGTCGCGTCGATGGCGGAATCGGGCGTGGCACACAGCGTCGACACTTTCGATGTGCCCGGTGCATTCGAAATGCCGCTTTTGGCGCAAAGCTTGGCTGAAACCGGTGGCTATGATGCGATTGTGGCCGCGGCCTTCGTGGTCGATGGCGGGATTTATCGCCACGACTTCGTTGCAAGCGCCGTGGTTACCGGCCTGATGCAAGCACAACTGAAAACCGGTGTGCCGATGTTTTCGGTATCGCTGACGCCGCACCACTACCAAGAAACCGAAGTGCACACCGCCTTTTTCCGCGAGCATTTCGTGAAAAAGGGTGCCGAGGCCGCACAAGCCGTGCTGCGCATTGCAGCGCTGACCAAAGCGCGCAAGACCCGCCCGCAGGCAGTGGCTGCACGCTAATCACCAAGGCGCCCTGTGTGAAGCGGGGCGCCTTACTGCGCGATCATCAGATCAATGCCGCGCCGCTTGAACTCTTTTGCATCAGCGGCGGAAATTCCATCATCGGTGATGAAGGAATGGATCACATCCAAAGAACCAAGCCGGGTGAACGAAGATTTGTTGATCTTGCTGGAATCGGCCACCAGACAGACGTGGCTTGCGGCTTTGATCATCGCCTCTTTCAGCTGCAGATCGGCAAAACTGGGGTAGGTCAGGCCAGCCTCAAGTGCCACACCTGCGGTTGCCAAAAACAGCCGGCCGGCAAAGATGTTGCGGAAGTATTCCACCGATTTGTCACCCGACAGCGATAGCGTCGGCGCCTTGAACTGCCCCCCCGGCATATGCACCGCATTGCCCGGCACGGCGCCCAAGATCATCGCGATATTCAACGCATTGGTGATCACGGTCAAATTGCGACGGTTGACCAAACGCGTGGCGATTTCGGTGGTGGTGGTGCCAGCATCCAAAATAAGCGTATCGCCATCCTTGACCAGACTTGCCGCCAAAGCGCCGATCTTGCGCTTTTTTTCCATGTTCTCTTGGTGATGCAGCGTCATGGCGCTGACTTGCGCGGGAACAGAGTTCAGAAATGCGCCGCCATGTTCGCGGGTTATGAAACCCTCTTGCTCTAGCTTTTCCAGATCTTGCCGAATTGTGGCTTCAGACACCTGAAACGCAACCGCAAGATCGCGAACGCGGGCCGCCCCTTCTTCTTGAATCCAGTCCAAAATCCGCCGCCGCCGCGGTTCGGACAAAAGCCCCACCATGGTGTCGTCGCGGTCAGTTCCCGGTTTTACGTTCAAGGCGGCCTCTTTACTGGCACCAGATGTGCCGATGGATCGGTCAAGAAATGGTCTAGTGTCAAACAGCTTTCGCCGCAACGGTGCGAGCAGACGCACGCGATTTACAACCAAACCGCCGTATATCGACTTCGTTTGCGCAGATATATCAATCGTTTGGCGACGATTAAGCAAAGACCGCACCAAATTCCACAACCAAAGCTTGATCAACCCGCACAAACTCACTATAAACGAAAATAATCGAAGATAAACGAAAACTTTTCGAAATCACCGGAGGAGCGCTATGACACTGACCATTCGCCGCAAGGTAACCTTGGGATTGGTAATCGGCAGCCGAGCCTTCTTTAGTCCCATCCCTTGCAAAGACGCCCGCGACGAAGCACTGGCGCAACTTGCTGCACTAGGCGTCGACGTCATCACCCTGCCCTATGAAGCCACGGCAAATGGCGCGGTGCAAAGCATCCCTGATGCCGAACTTTACGCGCGCCACTTCAAGGCCAACGCCGACAAGATTGATGGTCTGGTGATCTGCCTGCCTAACTTTGGCGACGAGATTGCGATCATCGAATTGGTCAATCGCGCCAAGTTGAACGTGCCGATCTTGCTGCAGGCCAGCAATGACGAGATTTCGAAAGTTTCTGTCAAAGAACGCCGCGATGCGTTCTGTGGCAAGATTTCGGTCAGCAACAATTTCTGGCAGTACGGAATTCCGTTTACCGAAACCAGCAGCCACACCTGCGACGTATCGGGGCCAGAGTTTGGCGCCGATCTTGAACGCTTTTCGCGCCTGTGCCGCACGGTGCGCGGCCTGCGCGGCGCGCGGCTGGGGGCGATTGGTGCGCGCACTGGGGCCTTCCAGACCATGCGATATTCGGAAAAGCTGCTGCAATCCGCGGGCGTTACCGTGGTGACGGTTGACCTTTCCGAAATGATGGGGGCTGCGACGGCAATTGCAGACAACGATCCCGCCTTGCTGGAAAAGCTGGAAAAGATCAAAGCCTATGGCCGGATTCCGGCACACATCAAACCGGCGCAGATCCTGAAGCAGGCCAAGTGGACCTTGGCGGTGAACCGTTGGATCGACGAAAACGGTTGCGACGCCTCGGCTATCCAATGCTGGCGGTCGTTACAGGATAATTTCGGCTGCGCCACCTGCCTTACCATGTCGATGATGGGCGAAGAACTAATGCCGTCGGCCTGCGAAGTTGACATCATGGGCGCACTTTCAATGTATGCGCTGGCGCTGGCGTCCGGGGCGCCTCCGGCCATTCTGGACTGGAACAACAATTACGGTGCCGATCCTGACATGTGCGTTTGCACGCATTGCGGCAACTATCCCAAATCCTTTATCGGCGACACGCCCGAGATTTCCGAACTGGACGTTCTTGGTGAGGTTATTGGCCGCGAAAAGTGTTTTGGCGCGGTGAAAGGCAAAGTGAAAGCCGGACCGATGACGTATTTCCGGCTATCGACCGATGATCGGGCCGGCACGGTGAAATGCTATCTGGGCGAAGGTGAATTTACCGATGATCCGTTTGCAATGGATGGCGGCATTGCGGTGACCCGCGTGCCGGACCTGCGCAAGCTGATGCGGTTTGTCACCCAGAACGGCTTTGAACACCATGTCGCCATGGTGCGTGGCAACCATGCCGATGTGGTTGCCGAAGCGGTGACTCGCTATCTTGGCTGGCCGATCTACCATCACGGTGGCACGCCCGAGCCGCAACTTTTCATCCCCAACCGGTTTTAAGCCATGACACAGACAGACCTGATCCAAACGATCAAAGACAAGGCGCTGTGGATGCGCCGCACGGCGTTCGGCATGGTGCACGCCGCGCAGCTTGGCCACCCCGGCGGGGATTTTTCGGCCATCGACGTGATGGCGACGCTGTATTTCGGGGTCATGAAGTTTGACCCCAAGCAACCCAACTGGGCCGACCGCGACCGCTTTATCATGTCAAAGGGCCACGCAACCGGCGCGCTGTATTCGGCGCTTTGCGCGGCAGGCTATTTTCCGCAAGACTGGCTGCAAACCTATATGCAACCGCAGTCTTTGCTGAACGGCCACCCCAATCGCAACTACCTTCCGGGGGTGGAAACCAACACCGGCCCCTTGGGTCACGGCTTTCCAGTGGCCGTTGGCATCGCGATCGCGGGCCAATTGACGAAATCAAACTACCGCACGTTCGTGCTGACTGGCGATGGCGAACAGCAAGAAGGGTCGAACTGGGAAGCGGCAATGGTGGCGGGCCACCGCAAACTGAACCATCTGACATTGATCATCGACCGCAACCGGCTGCAACAAGGCGCGGGCACGGAAGAGACCTCGGGGCTAGACCCGTTGGACAAAAAATACGCGGCCTTCGGCTGGGAGCCGATCTTTGTCGATGGCCATGATCATGGCCAATTGCTGCAGGTGCTGTCGGCCCCCGTTGGCGACAAGCCGCGCGTGGTCATTGCCAACACGGTCAAAGGCAAAGGCGTGTCCTTCATGGAAAACAAAGCCAACTGGCACCATGGGGTTCCCAATGCCGAACAATTCGCCCAAGCGATGAAGGAATTGATCTGATGGCGCATGCTGCCCCTCAAGCCGCTGGGCTGTTCGACTGCCGCGAAGCCTGGGTTGCCACTCTGGAAGCTTTGGCAGAAGCCAATCCGCGCATTGTCGCGGTGGTGAACGACTCTGTCGGGTCATCAAAGCTGAACGGCTTTCAAAAGAAGTTTCCGGATCGGCTGATCAATGTCGGAATCGCTGAACAGGTGATGGTCGGCGTTGGCGCCGGTCTGGCCAATGGCGGGCAGATCCCGTTCGTGTCAGCCGCATCGTGCTTTATCACCGGGCGCGCTCTGGAACAGGTCAAGGCCGACATCGCCTATGCCAATTTCAACGTCAAACTGGTCGGCCAATCGTCTGGCATCGCCTATGGCGAGTTGGGCGCGACGCACCATTCGATCGAAGATTTTGCCTGGCTGCGGCCGCTAACCAATCTTACCGTCATCACCCCCGCAGACCCGTGGGAAACCGCCGAAGCGGTGAAATGGGCGGCACAGCATGACGGCCCAGTCTATCTGCGTCTTAGCCGCATGCCGGTGCCAATGCTTGACGTGCCGAACCGCGTGTTCCGTGTGGGCAAAGCTGAGGTGGTGCGTAACGGCAGCGACGTGACCCTGATTGCCTGCGGCACCACAGTGCATCTGGCGGTTGCGGCGGCCAAATCATTGGCGGACGACGGTATCGACGCGCGGGTGCTGAACATGGCCACACTGAACCCGTTGGACGAAGACGCGGTGGCTGCCGCTGCGGCAACCGGCGCCATTGTCACCATCGAAGAGGCTTCGGTGCGCGGCGGATTGGGTGGGGCGGTGGCAGAATTTACCGCTGCACACCAACCCGTTCCGGTGGAGCGAGTGGGCTTTCCGGGCTTTTTGCCGACAGGATCAACCGATTGGTTGTTCAAGGAGTTTGGGTTGTCGGCCGAAGGCATTTCGGCCGCCGCGAAACGTGCGCTGCAACGCAAGAAGGGCTGATAAATGCGGGTATTGGCGATTGATCAGGGCACAACAAACACCAAAGCGGTGCTGGTTGATGCAACAGGCAAGGTTCTGGCCCGCGCGTCACAGCCCCTGACAACCGCCTATCCGCAGCCCGGCTGGGCCGAACAATCGGCAACCGACATCTGGGCTTCGGTTCAGGCCGTGATTGCCGAAGTGGCCGCGCACCACGATGCACCCGATGCAATCGCCATTGCCAACCAGCGCGAAACGCTGGTGGTCTGGGATGCCGACACATCGACCCCGATCTGCCCTGCTCCAATCTGGCAATGCCGCCGCACGGCGGATGATTGCGCTGCGCTGATCGCAGCAGGCCATGATCCGGCAGTGGTGGCGGCAACTGGCTTGGGGATCAACCCGCTGTTTCCGGCGTCAAAACTGGCGTGGGTGCTGCGTCACGTGCCGCAAGCGGCTGCTCTTCTGGCGCAAGGCCGGCTACGCGCAGGCACCGTCGATGCTTGGCTTCTGTGGAAACTGACTGGCGGCGCGTCGTTTGCCACCGACCATTCGAACGCCTCGCGCACCCAATTGTTCGACACGGCAAAACTTGAATTTTCACCACAACTCGCGGCGTTGTTTGGCGCATCTGTGGCCTGTTTTCCCACAGCAATGCCATCCGACAGCCTGTTTGGCACCACCGCCGCGGGCGCAACCGCTTTGCCTGCCGGTGTTCCGATCCACGCCATGATGGGCGACAGCCATGCGGCACTTTATGGCCACGGTATCCGCAAACCGGGGGTGGTGAAGGCCACATACGGCACCGGATCGTCGCTAATGACACTGACCCCGTCGCGCGTCGCCTCGGAACACGGGCTATCGGGCACAATCGCCTGGACCGACCGGGCCGGCACAGCCTATGCGCTGGAAGGCAATATCACCGTCTCGGCGCAGGCCGCGGCTTTTATGGCGCGTTTGCTGGGGCTTAGCGATGCTGCCACCCTGTCCGCCCTTGCCGAAACAGTAACCGACAGCGGCGGCGTCAGCTTTGTGCCGGCGCTGGCAGGCCTTGGCGCCCCCCATTGGGATGACCATGCGACCGGCACCGTCACCGGCATGACGCATGCCACCACCCCCGCCCATCTGGCTCGCGCCACTTTCGACGCAATCTGCCATCAGATTGGTGACGTTTACGAAGCCATGGCACAAGACATCGGTCACCCGCTGACTGGCCTGCGTGCTGACGGTGGTGCGTCCGGCAACAATTTTCTGATGCAACTTCAGGCCGATATTTTGGGACAAACGGTTCAGCGCATGGCCGTGGAAGAAGTCGGCGCACTTGGCGTGGCAAGAATGGCGTTTTCGGCGCTTGGTTGTCAGGTTGCAGAGATTGCTGAGTCCCAAAGTTTCGCCGCAAAAGTTGGGAGCGTCGAACGCATGGCAGGCAGACAGCAATGGGCCAAAGCGCTTAGTAAATCTCAGCTTTAAGCAGAAATGGTGCCCCCATCAGGATTTGAACCCGAGACCCCCTGATTACAAATCAGGTGCTCTACCAGCTGAGCTATAAGGGCAGTGCGCTTCAAATAGCGATTGGGCAGCCGTGGTGCAAGTGGGACTTGCGCGTGGATTTAGCTGTTTTTGGTGGCGCGCGCCAATAGGGCGACGGCTGCAAGGCCCATTGCCACAACGACCAATGCGGCCGGAGCGGCCTCGCCAATGCGCTCAAGGCTTGCCAGTTCATAAACCCGCGTCGACAGGGTGTTGAAATTAAACGGACGCAGAAGCAAGGTTGCGGGGAGTTCCTTGACGCAGTCAACGAAGACGACCAGCAGTGCCGACGCGATCGAGCCGCGCATCAGGGGCAGATAAACATCGCGCAACGTGCCGGTGGCCCCGCGCCCCAAGCTGCGGGCCGCCATCGGCAATGACGGTGAAATTCGGCCAAAGGCCGTGTCTACGGCGCCTTGTGCGACTCCGAAAAACCGCACGATATAGGCCAAGACGATTGCAGCGGCCGTTCCCGTTAGCAGCAGCCCCGGATCATAGCCCGTCACTGCCAAAATCCCGTCAGCGAGCCGATGATCAAGGGCCGCAAGGGGCACCAACAGGCCGACCGCCAAAACTGCGCCCGGGGCAGCATAGCCCAAAGTCGTTACCGGCAAGACCAGTCGCGCCAACCGCCGACCTGCCAGCCGCACACCATAGACTAAGAACAACGCCGCACTAACCGTCAGTATCGCCGCAATTCCACCGACCACAGCGGTATTCAAGGCCGCAGCGCCAAGACCGGGGGCAAGCCAGACTTGGGGTTTGGCAATCGCATGCCCCATCATCACTGCAACCGGCAGCAAAAATCCCATCGCAAAGGGGATCAGACACAAGCCAAGCGCAGCAAATGCTTTGGCGCCGCGAAGTTGGGTCGGGGTCACCGGGCGGCTGGCACGCGACTGGCGATGAAAACGCGCGTTGCGCCGACTGATGTACTCGACGCTTAACAAGACCAATATCAACGCCAAAACCACACCGGCGATCTGCGCGGCGCCGCCCGCGTTGCCACCATTCAGCCAGGTCGAAAATACTCCGGTGGTGAGGGTTTGCACGCCAAAGGTTGCAACCGTGCCAAAATCCGCAACAGTCTCCATCATCGCAAGCGCGACTCCGGCGGCGATGGCCGGGCGAATAAGCGGCAAGCCAAGCCGCCAGAATAGGCCGAACGGGCCAAGGCCCAACGATCGTGCCACCTCGTAGGACGCGCCTGATTGTTCGCGCAGCGCGGATCGGGTCAACAAATAGACGTAAGGGTAAAGTGCTGCCGACAGTACCGCGATCGCCGTCGGTTCAGAGTGGATTTCGGGAAACCAATAGTCTCGCGCCGAAGCCCAGCCAAAGGTGCTGCGCAGGGCGATCTGCAGCGGCCCGGCGTAATCAAGAAAATCAACCAGCGCATAAGCGCCGACATAGGCGGGAATAGCCAACGGAAACAGCAGCGCATAGTCCAAGATGCGGCTGCCCGGAAAGCGAAACATAACCACCAACCACGCCGCACCAGTGCCCATCGCGGCCGTCAGCACCCCGACCCCCAGCATCAAACGCAGCGTGGTCGCAAAGTAGCGCGGCAAAACGGTAGCCATCAGATGTGGCCAAATGTTTTCGGTGGGATGAAAAGCAATCCAAAGCACGGCAAGCATCGGGGTCAGCACTATGGCAGCCACCAGCAGTGCCCCAATCGACCAAAGGTCCAAACGAAACCCATAGGGCCGCTTCAGTATCCGAGTGTTTTGCTGGGTCATCATGGGCTTGCGATACAGGAAAGCGGTTTAACTGTAAAGAAAACCGACTATAGTTAGGGTAACAAGAGTAAGCAGTCAGGCCATTAGTTCATGCGCATCGTGTATCATTTGGGCGCGCACTTCACCGATGAAGAGCGCCTTTTGAAGTGTCTTTTGAAGAATCGGGAAGTGTTGTCGCAGTATGGGGTCGTGGTTCCGGGGCCGAAGCGCTATCGCAACTTGCTGCGCGATACGGCGATTCAGTTGAAAGGCAGCGCGGCAAGCCGGGACACGCAGGCGCTCATCCTTGATAAGATCATGGAAGAAGACGTGGCAGACCGTATGGTGATGTCATGGGACAGCTTTCTTTCGCTGGCACCTTGGGCGCTGGATGGCACACTTTATCCGGCGGCTGGCGACCGGGTGCGGGCGTTTTCGCAGATATTTCCAGAGATCGAGGCAGAGTTTCATCTGTCTATTCGCAATCCGGCGACCTTTTTGCCAGCACTGTTTGAAAAGCTGCCAAACAAGACCTACGAAGATTTCATCGGGAAGACCGACATCTTCGATCTGCACTGGTCTGATGTGATCGAACGGATTTTGGCGCAAAACCCCGACACCCCGCTGACGATCTGGTGCGATGAAGACACGCCGCTGATCTGGCCCGAAGTTTTGCGCATAGTGGCTGGCTTGCCCGATGATGCAGCCCTTGAAGGCGAAAATGATTTGCTGGCGTCGCTTATGTCGGGCGAAGGCATGTCGCGCATGCAAACCTATTTGCACAGCCACCCGCCCGCATCCGTGATGCAGCGCCGCAAGGTGGTTTCGGCATTTCTGGATAAGTTCGCGCTGCCAGAGCGGATCGAAACAACCATCGAAATGCCGGGCTGGACCAATGAACTGGTCGAAGAGTTGACCACCACCTACGAACAAGACGTTCATCGAATTGCGAATATGCCGGGCGTGACCTTCATCGCGCCCTGATCGTAGATTTGGGTGCAGGACAGCCCTGCACCCAAGAACCGTTTGGTTTGTTTACTGCATACCCAGCGCAGATTTATACATCTCGATGATCGCTTCTTCTTCAGCGATTTCATCGGGTTTGCGCTTACGCAGGGCGATGACTTTCTTCATCACCTTGGTGTCATAGCCACGGCCCTTCGCCTCGGCCATCAGCTCTTTTTGCTGTTCGGTAACATCTTTCTTCTCAGCTTCAAGCTGTTCAAAACGCTCAATGAACTGGCGCAGTTCATCGGCGGTCACGTTATAGGCAGAGGTTACGTCGTTCATAACAGATCTCACTTTGGCTGAGGGCGCAGGTCAAGGACAGGCAAGCTTGAATTGCCTCGTTCCTATATGGCGCAGCCCGCAGGATCAAGCGCGCGGGGTTGCAACGACGGGATCAACACGATAGCCAAACGGCTGCAAAAGACGTGGCATCGCGGTGGGGACAGCATGGAAATATTGATCTGGATTGGCACGGCGTTGACGGTTGCCGGGATTTTGGGCCTGCTGTGGTGCGTCAAGCTGGTGCTGGCGATCAAGAAACGCAATTTGCCGGATGCAGAAACCAAAACCGCAATGCAACGTGTCATCGCGTTGAATATGGCCGCGCTGTTTATCTCGGCTATCGGTTTGATGATGGTCGTTGTGGGCGTGATCTTGGCCTAGAGAAATCGCGCCTAATCTGCGCGGTTCAAATCGCCAAACATCCGCCCATCGGCGATCAACCGATCAAAGATAGGATCGGGCGCGTAAATTTGCGGGGCGGTTTCGGCACGGCGTTTCAGATCGGCCCGCAGCACCAAAAGACCGCGACGGTCGGCCTGAAACATCGGCCCGCCCTGCCAACGTGGAAAAATGCCGCTTAAAATCCCGGCAGCATCAATATCCGATGGCCTGCGCGCGACACCTTCGCCCAGCAGCCGTGCCCCCTGATTTGCCAAGGCTGCAAGGCAGGCATCCAGCACAAACTTTGCTTGCGGCGGTGGTGCCGGAAGCGGCCCGCGCGCAGCACCGCCCATCCCAAAGGACGCGAGTGATGCAGCAAGAACAGGGCGCGCAAGCCCGCCAGTTTCCAATGCCGAAATTGCCGCTGATAAGGCCGCCCGCAGCCTGCGATCAATCGAACCACCCGGCCCGGTGAACAACAGTTTCCAGCCCAAACGCCGCGCAAACGCCGCGCCAGACGCCAATAATGCCTGAGAAACCTCTGCTCCCGCAGCTAGCTCGGCCCCCAACCCCGCAGCAACGGCGGGATGCAAGGCGGCGCGCCCTGCCCCGGCTCGCGCGGCCAAAGCCCCCAAAATCAGGACCGCCGCAGGTGGATCAAGCGGCACTGGCCCTGCATCGCTGCCCGCCAAAACAAGGTCGGCACCCACCAACGCTTCGGTGGTCATGCTAGAGGTAAGCCGCGCCCAATCTGCATCGCGGGCATCGCCGCTAAGGCGGCCATCTGCCACTGCCAACTCTTGACGGGTGGCAATTTTTTGTAGCGCCGCAACCAGAACATCGCGTTTAGGATCAACCAACGTCACACGAAATCCGGCCGTAAGCGCCTGCGCAGCAACGTCTGCAGCCGGTTCTGCTGCCCCCCAAAAGGCAACGTGATTTAACTTTACAACGCCCTGTGCGGCCACGCTTGCCGGCAGCAGCGTCGCCCGACGCTCTGCAAACTGGGCATGGCGCAACCCTGCCGCTTCGGGGGTCCGAACCAAATCTTCGAACGCGGCATGTTCATACGCAAGCCCCTGATCGAACGATAAAAGCTGTGCCGCCTCGACACAATCAACCAATCGAGCGGCGGCTGGCACTGGCAGATCCTGCACTTTGGCACGGGCTGCCGAAACTTCGGCGAAATAGGTCTTTGCATCACGCAAGCCATCACGCCGACCTGACGTCTTTGGCAGCGGCCCACCGACCATTCTTGTGGCCATCGCGCAGGCCGCATCGCGCAGATCGCTTGCAACCACGGCATCAAGCAAACCAATCGCCAATGCCTGCACGGCAGTCAGCGGTTGCGGGTCCAACATCAACTTTAATGCGGCGCCAGCCCCGATAAGCCGTGGCAAGCGCTGCGTTGCGCCGCCAGCCGGAACCACCCCCAAACTTACGTCCGGCAGCCCCAACACCGCCGTTTCCAATGCAATGCGACCGTGTGCTGCCAAGGCAAGTTCCAGCCCGCCCCCCATGGCACTTCCATTAATAGCAACCACGACTGGCTTGGGAAAATCTTCTATTTGCTGACAAAGATCAGCAAGCAAGGGTGCCGCTGCTGGCTTTCCAAACTCCGAAAGATCGGCCCCAGCCGAAAACTGTGCGATGTCGGAACAAATTACCACAGCATCAATCGGTCTGGGATCGGCAACAACCGACGCCAGTGCAGCAGACAAAGACGCGCGCAGATCGGCAGTCAACGCATTAACAGGCCGCCGCGCCATGATCAGCAGAAGCACCGATCCGCAGAGTTCCTGCCGCACCGCCCCAGCCACTGCCGCCCTGCCGTCCATACGCAAGCCCCGCCAATCACCCTGCAGCCATTAAGCGGAACGCCAAGGTGATTGGCAATCCCGCTTTGCGCTAGATGCAATTCACCAGCGAAAAACGCCGCGGCTTAAATCGGCATATTATCAAAATCCGCCTCGACCGCAGCCTCGTGCTTCAAACGATCAGCTTCAGTTTCATTGTCGGCGCCGGGGATAACCTCGGTCAAAGCCTGCATTTCAGCCAGCAGCACCTTCAGGCCCAAAGTCTGCCCGGCAACCACCGTTTCAACCATCTGGCCCGCCAATTCAGCCATGGGGTCTTTATCGCTCATCTTCCCCTCCTTTATGCCGCGCAATTTCGGCAGAATGGTGTGTAAGGCAGCACATTCAGACGTTCCTCCCCGATGTCGGCCCCGCATTTAACGCAGGCGCCATATTCATCATCGGCGATACGCTGTAACGCGGCCTCGATCATACGAATTTCGTGCTGGCCGCTGACGCCCATGCCTTCCAGAACCTCATCTCCCTCACGCTCGGTCGCAAGTTCTTCCCAATCAGCGGATTGATGCGAGTCAAGCTCCGTCTCAATTCCTTGCAGACGGCCTTTAAGATCGGCCAAACGTGCTTCAAGCTGAGCTTTGCGGGTGGAAATCGGGGTCATGAGGTCCTCCATCTACTGCGTCCAGACTATAGCGCAGCTTCAATGATGTCTTTGACACAAATCAATAGACCGGCACGGCTTGGGCCAAACATTCCCAGATTGAAATATATTCGTATTGCGCTATCCTTGCTGTAGATTAGGAGTTCGCCATGCGCCCCCTTGTTCGTGCATTTTTCGACGAAGCAACCAACACAATCACCTACTTGGTCCGCGACCCGCAGGGCACCGCCTGCGCGGTCATCGATTCAGTGCTTGATTTCGACTATGCCTCGGGGCGAACCGACACACGCTCGGCCGATGCTGTGATTGCAGTCATTCGGGAAGAAAATCTTGATCTGCAATGGGTTCTGGAAACCCACGTCCACGCCGATCATCTCTCTGCCGCGCCTTATCTGCAAGAGGCCTTGGGCGGCAAGATCGGGATCGGCAACCGCATTACCGTGATCCAAGAAACCTTTGGCAAGGTGTTCAACGAAGGCACCCGCTTTGCCCGCGATGGATCGCAGTTTGACCGACTGTTTGCCGAAGGCGACAGTGTGATGATCGGCCAAATGCGCGCCGATGTGATGCACACGCCGGGCCACACGCCTGCCTGCCTGACCTATGTGATCGGCGACGCTGCCTTTGTTGGTGACACCTTATTC
>Ga0255096_1000210_pt1 | contig 32624 bp, 33 predicted proteins | sample Colum_Atlam_RepA_2_FD_188563 | JGI IMG/M metagenome (GOLD analysis project Ga0255096, IMG submission 188563) | Freshwater microbial communities from Columbia River, Oregon, United States - Colum_Atlam_RepA_8d | ecosystem: Environmental > Aquatic > Freshwater > River | place: USA: Oregon... | reverse complement strand
ACCACGACCCGTCGCATCTGATTGTTCAGCCCGCAGGTTGGGCCTCCCCCAAGGGGTATGCCAACGGTGTGCTGGCCAGTGGACGCCAGTTGTTTGTTGGCGGCCAAATTGGCTGGAATGCCCAGTGCCAGTTCGACAGCGATGATCTGGTCGATCAGGTGCGACAGGCATTGCGCAACTGTCTGGCGGTGGTGGAGGCCGCGGGCGGTCGGCCCGAGCACATCGTGCGCATGACCTGGTATCTGGTGGACAAGAAGGCCTACGTGGCGCGTTTGAAGGAGATTGGCGTTGCCTACCGTGAGGTGATGGGACGCAACTTCCCGGCCATGACGGCGGTGCAGGTGGTGAGTCTGGTGGAAGACCGCGCGCGGGTGGAGATCGAGGTCACAGCCGTGTTGCCATGACCGCGTTGCCGTGGGTCAACTCCAGCGCTCGGCATGGGGGTGCCGCGCTCACCGGCCGGCAGGCTCACCAAGCCAAGTCATAGCCCACCGTGATGGGCGCATGGTCTGAAAACTTCTCGTCTTTGTAAATACTGACCTCACGAGCAGTCTGGCCGAGTCGTGGAGTCGCCAGGTGGTAGTCCAGACGCCACCCCACATTGTTGGCATAGGCCTGGCCGCGATTGCTCCACCAGGTGTAGCAGGTGTCTGTGGTGTCGGGATACAGATGTCGATACACATCGATCAGTCCGCGCTCGCTCAGCATCTTGGTCATCCAGGCGCGCTCTTCGGGCAAAAAGCCGCTGTTTTTCTGGTTGCTGCGCCAGTTTTTCAAATCGATCTCCTGGTGCGCGATGTTGACATCGCCACACAGAATAAATTCGCGAGACGCTTGCAGGGACACCAGATGCGGCTCCATCAGGGCCAGAAAGCGAAATTTCGCCTCCTGCCGATCGGGGCCGGAAGAGCCGCTGGGGAAATAGCAACTGATGATCGAACGCTTGCGCCGTGCGGTATCAAAACGCAGTTCGATGTAGCGCCCTTCCGCATCAAATTCAGGAGAGCCCAACCCGACGATCACCTCAGACGGCTCCAGGCGCGTGTAGATGCCCACCCCCGAGTAGCCCTTCTTCTCGGCGAAATGAAACCGACCGCTCAGTCCGGCCAGCGTCTCAAACTTGCCGGCCACGTCGACGGCCTGGGCCTTCACCTCTTGCACGCAAATACAATCCGGTGCGCTGCGCTCGATCCAGGCCTCCACACCTTTGGTCGTGGCAGAGCGGATGCCGTTGAGGTTGAGACTGGTGAGTTTGAACAAGGAAGAAGCCATGACACAAAACGTAAAAGCGCAGGACGCACTGGCACAGGAGTTTGTGCAATTCTCGCTCGATTGCGGGGTGCTGCGCTTTGGCGAGTTCAAAACCAAGGCGGGCCGCTTGTCCCCCTACTTTTTCAACGCCGGTTTGTTTGACGATGGGGCCAAGCTTGGGCGCCTGGCACAGTGCTACGCCAAGCGCCTCATCGACAGTGGTATGGAGTTCGACATGATCTTTGGGCCCGCCTACAAAGGCATTCCTTTGGGCGCAGCGGTGGCCATTGAGCTGGCTCGGCTGGGGCGCAATGTGCCGTTTGCCTACAACCGCAAGGAAGCCAAGGACCATGGCGAGGGCGGCTCCCTGGTGGGGGCACCCCTTCAGGGGCGGGTTCTCATCGTTGATGATGTGATGAGCGCGGGCACGGCGGTGCGTGAATCCATCGAACTCATTCGACAGTCGGGGGCCACGGCTCACGCGGTGGCGATTGCCCTGGATCGCCAGGAAATGGCCACCGAGCTTCGCGGCGAGCAGGTGGTCGATGTCCCTTACAGCGCGGTGCAATATGTGCGATCGCAACTGGGCATGCAGGTGTGTGCAATTGCCTCGCTGGCAGATTTACTCGCCTATTTACAACACCACCAGAGCGCCGACATGGCACCTCACCTGGCACGGGTGCAGGCTTACCGAGAACGCTACGGCGTGGCCTGATACTTAGCGCGCAGTCGTGGCTGATGCACCAGCCACCGGTGCATGGCGCGTGGCAAGGTTGAGGTGGCGGCGCACATGCCAGTCGAGCAGCTCCACCGCGGTGGCCAGACGAACCGCATCCCAACCGCCTGGGGCTGCACGTCGAGTCCAGTCGCGTAGTGTGCTCACGTGACGGCCACTGGCAGATCAGGGTATGCGGCTCAGCCCAGCCGGGCTTTGAGCACAGCGTTGACCTGCTGCGGGTTGGCCTTGCCCTTGCTGGCTTTCATCACCTGACCGACCAAGGCATTGAAGGCCTTGTCTTTGCCGGCCTTGACCTGGGCCACGTTGTCCGCGTTGGCGGCCAGCACCTCATCGACAATGGCTTCGAGCGCCGAGCTGTCGTTCATTTGCTTGAGGCCCTTGGCCTCGATCAGCGCGTCGACTTGAGCCTGTGGGCTCTGGCTGGCCAAGGCTTCACCGGTCCACAAGGCGTCAAACACTTGCTTGCCCGCGTTGTTGGACAAGGTGTTGTCGCCGATGCGGGTGATGAGCGCGCCCAATTGAGAGGCGCTCACCGGCAGCTGCTCCAGCGACAACTCGCCACTGTTCAGACGCCGGGAGACTTCGCCCATGATCCAGTTGCTGGCCAGCTTGGGTTGCTGGCAGGCCTGCACCACAGCTTCGAAATACGCCGCCATGGCCTGACTTTGTGTGAGGGTGGTGGCGTCGTAGTCCGGCAAGCCGTATTGCGTCACCAGGCGTGCGGCCATCACCCGAGGCAATTCGCTCATGTGCGCACGCACGTCCTCTACCCACTCGCGGTCGATCATCAGCGGGGGCAGGTCGGGGTCCGGAAAGTAACGGTAGTCGGCCGCGTCTTCCTTGGTGCGCATGGCACGTGTCTCGCCGGTGTCGGGGTCAAACAGCACGGTGGCCTGCTCAATCGCGTGTCCATCCTCGATCTGCTCGATCTGCCAGCGCACTTCGTAGTCGATGGCTTGTTGCATGAACTTGAAGCTGTTGAGGTTCTTGATTTCGCGGCGTGTACCCAGAGGCTGCCCCGGCTTGCGCACCGAGACGTTGGCGTCACAACGAAACGACCCCTCTTGCATGTTGCCATCGCAAATGCCAATCCAGGTCACGATCTTGTGCAACTCCTTGGCATAGGCCACGGCTTCGTCGCTGGATCGAATATCAGGCTCGGTGACGATTTCTAAGAGCGGTGTGCCCGCGCGGTTGAGGTCGATACCGCTCATGCCCACGAAGTCTTCGTGCAGCGATTTGCCCGCGTCCTCCTCGAGGTGAGCGCGCACCAGGCGCACCGTTTTGAGCTCATCGCCCAAGTAGAACTGCACCGTGCCGCCTTGTACCACCGGAATCTCGTACTGGCTGATCTGGTAGCCCTTGGGCAGGTCAGGGTAGAAATAATTCTTGCGGGCAAACACGCTGCGTTCGGCCACGTGGGCGCCCACGGCCAGACCAAAGCGGATGGCGCGCTCGACGGCTCCGCGGTTCATCACCGGCAAGGTGCCCGGCAAGGCCAGATCCACCGCGCAGGCCTGGGTGTTGGGCTCGGCGCCGAAGGCGGTGGGCGCGCGGCTGAAGATCTTGCTCTGGGTGGAGAGCTGGGCATGGGTCTCGAATCCGATCACCACCTCATAGCCCTGGACGAGACGCGTGCTCATGCGACCTCCTTCGATGCCAGTGCGGGGCGTTGTTGATGCCAGTCGGTCTGGCGTTGCAACTGATGGGCGACATTCAGCAAGCGGGATTCCTGCAGGTAGTTGCCAATGAGTTGCATGCCCACCGGCATACCCCCTGCACCCAAACCGCACGGCACGCTCATGCCCGGCAGCCCCGCGAGTGAGGCGGGCAAGGTGTAGATGTCGGCCAGGTAGCTGGCCAGCGGATCCGCCGATTTTTCACCCAGTGCCCACGCCACCGTGGGCGCGACCGGGCCGGCAATGACGTCGCATTGCGTGAACGCTTGCTGGAAATCGCTCGCGATCATGCGGCGGATTTTCTGAGCCTGCAGGTAGTAGGCGTCGTAGTACCCATGCGAGAGCACATAGGTGCCGATCATGATGCGGCGTTGCACTTCTTCGCCAAAACCCTCGCTGCGGGTGCGGCGGTACAGGTCGAGCAGGTCCACCGGGTCGGCCGCGCGGTGGCCAAATTTCACGCCGTCAAAGCGACTCAGGTTGCTGGAAGCTTCGGCAGGCGCCAGGATGTAGTACACCGGGATCGACAGTTCGGTGCGCGGCAGTTGCACCGGCACCACCACGGCGCCGAGCTGCTTCAATTCGGCCAGGGCTTGATCGATGGCGGCACGGACATCGTCTGCCAGGCCGTCGCCCCAGAACTGCGCCGGCAGTCCAATGCGCAGTCCTTGCAACGAGTCGTTCAGGCGCAGCCTGAAGTCTTCGGCGGGCACATCAAGCGATGTGGAGTCCCGGTCCGGATCGGGGCCGCACATCGCCGACAGCAACAGGGCACAGTCTTCGGCGCTGCGCGCCATGGGGCCGGCCTGGTCCAGGCTTGAAGCGTACGCAATCATGCCGTAGCGTGAAGCGCGACCATAGGTGGGCTTGATACCGGTGATGCCGCAAAAACTGGCCGGCTGACGGATGGAGCCGCCGGTGTCGGTCCCGGTGGCGGCCGGTGTCAAGCCTGCCGCCACTGCGGCCGCGCTGCCACCCGAGGAGCCGCCCGGCACGCGCTGCAGATCCCAGGGGTTACGAGACACGCCATAAGCCGAGTTTTCATTGGCCGAGCCCATGGCGAATTCGTCGCAATTGAGTTTGCCCAGGGCCACCATACCCGCCTGCGCCAGGCGATTCACCACCGTGGCATCAAAGGGTGAACGGTAGCCTTCGAGCATGCGTGACCCGGCCGTGGTGGGGAAGTCGCGGGTGACGAAGATGTCCTTGTGGGCGATGGGCACGCCTTCGAGCGGGCCACCCTGGCCGGCATCCAGCCGGGCCTGGGCGGCCTGGGCCTGCGCCTGGGTGACCTCGGCGTCCACGGCCAGAAAGGCCCCGGTGTTATCCCCGTGCGCGTTCGGGCCGGCCAGGTGCTGGGCCGCGCGTTGCTGAAAATGGGTGGCAACTTCCACCGCCCCGAGGCGGCGTTCGCGCAACTGTCGGGCCATCTCGGCCAGGCTCACGTGGTGCAGATCGTTCATGGCTTACTCGATCACCCGGGGCACCAGGAAGAGGCCTTGCTCCACGGCCGGCGCGCTGCGCTGGTTGGCTTCGCGGTTGTTGGGCTCGCTGGCCAGGTCCTCACGCAGTCGCAAGGCGATGTCTTGCATGGCCGCGACGGGGTGGGCCAGGGGCTCGATGCCCTGGGTGTCGACGGCCCGCATCTGCTCGACCAGATCGAAAAATCCGTTGAGTTGGCCAAGCATGCGCTCACTTTGGTAAGAACTCAGCGATAACCGGGCTAGCGAGGCGATGCGTCGAATGTCGTCGGGTTGCAAAGACATGGTGTTGAAGCCCCCTCAACAAGGCAGGGCCCCCCTGTAGGAACGGGTTGGAGACTGGTGATCGGGTATTATCTCGCCTTTGCCTCACCCCCTTGAGGCACTGCCATTTGACGGGGCGACTGAGCCGCTATGCGCTGTTTGCCGTCGCCCCCCGTAGTTGATCGATGCGAGACCCCGCTTGCCTGTTGCGCGAGGTCCTGAGAGGACTGTATGTTTGGAGCTTTTCGTCGGTATTTCTCCACCGATCTGGCCATTGACCTGGGTACGGCCAATACCCTGATTTATGTTCGGGGCAAGGGCATTTTGCTGGACGAACCGTCCGTGGTCTCGATCCGCCATGAGGGTGGGCCCCAGGGCAAGAAAACCATCCAGGCGGTGGGCCACGAAGCCAAAGCCATGCTCGGCAAGGTGCCGGGCAACATCGAAGCGATTCGCCCCATGAAGGACGGCGTGATCGCGGACTTCACGGTCACCGAGCAAATGCTCAAGCAGTTCATCAAGATGGTGCATCCGCGCTCGGTGCTCAAGCCCAGCCCGCGCATCATCATCTGCGTGCCCTGCGGTTCAACCCAAGTTGAGCGCCGTGCCATCCGTGAGTCCGCCTTGGGTGCAGGCGCCTCCGAGGTGTACCTGATTGAAGAGCCCATGGCGGCCGCTATCGGCGCCGGCCTGCCGGTCAGCGATGCCAGTGGTTCGATGGTGGTCGACATTGGCGGGGGCACCACCGAAGTGGGCGTGATTTCCCTGGGCGGTATGGTCTACAAAGGCAGCGTGCGTGTGGGTGGCGACAAGTTTGACGAGGCCATCATCAACTACATCCGCCGCAACTATGGCATGCTGATTGGTGAGCCCACCGCAGAAGCGATCAAGAAGAGCATTGGTTCTGCATTCCCCGGCTCCGAAGTCAAGGAGATGGAGGTCAAGGGCCGCAACCTTTCTGAAGGTGTGCCGCGTTCCTTCACCATCTCGTCCAATGAGATTCTGGAAGCCTTGACCGACCCGCTCAACAACATCGTGTCGGCGGTCAAGAATGCGCTCGAGCAAACGCCGCCTGAACTGGGCGCCGACATTGCCGAGCGCGGCATGATGCTCACGGGCGGTGGCGCCCTGCTGCGTGACCTCGACCGCTTGCTCGCCGAGGAAACCGGCCTGCCGGTCCTGGTGGCCGAAGACCCGCTCACCTGCGTGGTGCGCGGCTGCGGCCTGGCCTTGGAGCGCATGGAGCGCCTGGGCTCGATCTTCACCAGCGAGTGAGGCGGGCCTCTCGGGCCCCTGTCCTTGGCATGAACTCACGCCCTTGATCTGCTTGACGACCCATGCCGCTTGGAACACTTGACCGTTCGCCACCGCCGTTTTTCAAGCAAGGCCCCTCGGCGCTCACCAAGCTGATGGTGTTTGGCGCCTTGGGCTTGTTGCTCATGGTGGCAGACGTGCGCTGGCAGTTGACCCAGCCCTTGCGCTCGGCGCTGTCGGTGGTGTTGTACCCCGTGCAATGGTTGGCCATGCGACCGGTGGTCTGGGGCGGGCTGATGGGTGAGTCTCTGCAACTGCGCGACGAAGCTCAGCAAGAAGCCAAACAGCTGCGCGATCAATTGCTGGCCCAGACGGTTCGCGCTTCGCAGGTCGAACAATTGAAGCTGGAGAACCAGCGCTTACGGGGTTTGCTGAGCCTGCGTGATCGGCTGCCCGTCACCACGCAGGCGGCCGAAGTGCTCTACGAAGCAGCGGATCCCTACTCACGCAAGCTCATTGTCAACCAAGGCTCCAAGCAAGACGTGCGGCTGGGCGCACCCGTGATGGACGAGCAAGGTGTATTGGGTCAGGTTACCCGTGTCTATCCGTTGCTGAGCGAGGTGACCTTGCTCACGGACCGGGAGCAAGCCATTTCGGTACTCAATACGCGCACCGGTGTGCGTGGGGTAGCCTATGGCGAATTCCTCGGTGCCCCGCAACTCGAACTGCGGTATCTCGCAACCAATGCCGACATTGAAGTGGGGGATGTACTCACCACCAGTGGTATCGATGGCGTGTACCCGCCGGGCTTGCTGGTGGCGAAGGTGGCGAAGGTGGAGCGGCGCGCCGGCTCCATGTTTGCCCGTGTGCTGGCAGAACCTCTGGCGCAGGCGCAAGGGGTGCGACATGTGCTGGTGCTCGAGCCTGTCGGCGGTGACATGCCCGCCCGACCAGAGTTGGAGCGCCCGCGCCCCCATGAACGCAAGGGAGTTCGCCGATGATCATGCCGCGTGGGCAGCCCTTGCTGTTGCCAGCCAAAACCTCCTTCGTGGTCTTCAGTCTGTTGGCAGCATTGGTGCTCAACATGGTGCAAGGCATGGGCTGGGGCGGCAATGCGCCCTGGGTGCCGGATCTGTTGTCCTTGGTGCTGGTATTTTGGTGCGTGCACCAACCCCTGCGAATTGGCATTGGCTGGGCGTTCTTTTTGGGGCTGGTGATGGACGTGCACCAGGCTGGGCTGTTGGGGCAGTATGCGCTGTCCTACACTGTGCTGGCCTTTTTGGCCACCATGATTCATCGTCGCTTGTTGTGGTTCACCGTGCCTTCGCAGGCCGTACAAGTGCTGCCGCTGTTTATCGCGGCCCATGCCTTGTCTTTGCTGCTGCGAATGGGTTCTGGCGCTGACTTTCCCGGCTGGAGCTTGTTGCTCGCGCCACTGCTGGAAGCATTGTTGTGGCCCGTGGTGGGCGTCGTGCTGTTGGCGCCCCAGCGACGCGCACCAGACCCTGACGCTAACCGTCCCCTATGAAAGCCCTGCGCGATGTTGAGGCGGACTTGTACCGGTTTCGCGCACGGGTGCTGGCGGCCACCGTGCTGGTGGGGCTGGCGTTTGCGCTGCTGCTAGTGCGACTGGGCTACTTGCAGTGGTGGCGGTATGACGACTTGTATGAACAAGCGGAGAGCAACCGCACGGCAGTCGTGCCCATCGTGCCCAACCGGGGCATCATCATGGACCGCAATGGGGTGGTGTTGGCCAACAATTACTCAGCCTACACCCTGGAGATCACCCCGTCTAAATTGACGCAACCCTTGGAGCAGGTGATCGATCAGCTGGCCGAGGTGATTGAGGTGCAGCCTCGCGATCGGCGACGCTTCAAGAAGTTGCGCGAGGAGTCACGCAGTTTTGAATCCGTGCCCTTGCGCACCCGGCTCACCGATCAGGAGGTGGCTCGTTTCACGGCTCAGCAGTTCCGGTTTCCGGGTGTCGAGATTCGTGCACGGCTGTTCCGCAACTACCCGATGGGGGACCTGGCCAGCCATGTGATTGGCTACATCGGCCGCATCAACCAGGCGGAAAAAGAGCGGCTGGAAGATTCCGATGACGAGGCCAACTACCGCGGCACCGACTACATCGGCAAGCTCGGTATTGAGCAGCGCTATGAACGCGAACTGCACGGAACCACGGGTGTGCACGAAATGGAAACTTCCGCGGGCGGTCGAGCGGTACGACGCCTCAGCAGCCTGGCCGCTGTTCCGGGGCATACGGTGGTGTTGTCCATCGATATTCGCTTACAAAAACTGGTGGAGGATCTGTACGGGCAACGCCGCGGAGCGTTGGTGGCCATGGACCCCAACACCGGGGAGGTGCTGGCGTTTGTGAGCAAGCCCACCTTCGACCCCAACCTCTTTGTCGAGGGGATCGATCAAGAAAATTGGCAGGCGCTCAACGACTCACCGGACAAGCCACTGCTCAACCGGGCCTTGCGTGGCACCTATCCGCCTGGATCGACATACAAGCCCTTCATGGCGCTGGCCGCGCTCGCGACGGGCAAACGCACCCCGCAACAGGTGTTTCCCGACCCCGGATATTTCATGTTTGGCAACCACCGCTTTCGTGATGACAAGGAGGGCGGGCACGGGATGGTGGACATGTACCGATCGATTGTGGAGTCGTGCGACACCTACTACTACTTGCTGGCGCGGGACATGGGCGTCGATCTCATACATGAGCAGATGAATTTGTTCGGCTTTGGGCGACCCACCGGCATTGACCTGATGGGAGAGGCCCGAGGCGTCCTGCCTTCCACCGAATGGAAGCGTACAACCTATCGCAAGCCTGAACAGCAGCGGTGGTACGCGGGCGAAACCATCTCGCTGGGGATTGGCCAGGGCTACAACAACTTCACCATGTTGCAACTCGCGCAGGCCACCGCCACGCTGGTCAACCAGGGACGGCAAATGCGACCGCACCTGGTGCGCGAAGTGGTGGATGTGGTGAGCAAGCAGCGTACGCCTGTGGCCGATCAGCCGGTGTCGCAGGTGCCACTCAAACCCGAGCATGTGCAGGAAATTCATCGCGCCCTGGTGGGGGTGAATCTGGAGGGAACGTCAGCGTCCAGTTTTGTCGGTGCGCCTTACACGAGCGCAGGAAAAACCGGAACGGCTCAGGTGTTCACCGTCAAACAAAACGAAAAATACAACGCGTCGCGAATTGACGAACGCATGCGCGACCATGCTTTGTTCATGGCCTATGCGCCTGCCGAGTCACCCAAAGTGGTGCTGGCCATGGTGGTCGAGAACGCGGGATTTGGTGCACAAAACGCGGCCCCCATTGCCCGACGGGTGTTCGACTATTTGCTGATGGGGCAATACCCCTCGGAAGAAGACATGTCGGCGGTGCAGCGCGGCCAGGCGACGCGACCGATCGGAACACCTCGGTTGGCTAAGACGGTGGCGTTACCCGATCGCCACAGTCAACGTTGACGCGTGACGAACGGGTGCCGGGGGCGTACCCCCCAAGCACGGGTCAACGCAAAAACCCGTCGTAGCCGGTTTTCAGGATGAGCGCGCCCACCACCACCAGAAACACATGACGCACAAAGCCGGAGCCGTGGCGCAGCGCCATGCGCGTACCCAGCCAGCTGCCCAGGACGTTGGCGACCGCCAGCGGCAAGGCCAGATGCCACCACACATGACCCGTCCAGGTGAATGCCAGCAAAGCGGCTGAATTGCTGGCCGTGTTGAGCAACTTGGCGCCTGCAGAGGCATGCAGGAAGTCGTACCCCAGCATGCGTACCAGAAAGAACACAAAGAAACTGCCTGCGCCGGGACCGAAGAAACCGTCGTAAAACCCCACCACCAATCCCATCCCCGACATCAGCGCCATCTCTTGCCGCGTTGACCAACGGGGGGCGTGTTCGCGACCCAGATCCTTGCGTGCCAAGGTGTAGATCAACAAGGCCAACAACACCAGGGGCAGTGCGCGACGTAGCAACACGGGCGAGACCTGCGTGACGGTCCAGGCCCCGAGACAAGCACCGATGAATGTGAAGGCGGCGGCCACCAGCACCGTTCGCCAGACCAGGGACACATGCTGGCTGTAGCGCCAGGTGGAGAAGGCCGCCCCCCAGAGGGCGGCCGATTTGTTCGACCCCAGCATGGTGGCTGGAGGTGCCGTGGGGAAAGTGGCGAACAGTGCGGGCACCAGAATCAAGCCACCACCACCCACGATCGAGTCCACGAAGCCTGCCAGGGCCGAAGCCAGCGTCACGATCAACACATCCATGTGGGCATTGTCCCATGCCCCGTGCCCGACGCCGGGCGTTTCAGGCAACCAAGAAAAGGGCACACCGCGCGCCCGGTGCCAGCCAAGAAAAAAGGCACCGAGCAGGCCCGGTGCCTTGTCAGGGACATCTCGTCGGATGTCATCGTGTTTGAAAAAGTGTTCGTCTCCTCAGACCCTCAGATCAACCAAACTGGGTTTGTCTCGAGTGGGTTGACTGTACGGGTCAACGGGCTGGCTTGAGCTCCGGATTTACCCCATGCCATGCGCCATCTCAGCTTGCCACGATGCGTGGGGTGATCGGTGTTGCGCGAGTGAATGCAGTGTGATGAGAGGCCACACGCCGCTTGACATGGGCGGCGCTGGCCAGATCCTCAGGCTGCCGCTTGCGTGGCCAACCACTCGGCCGCCCGCTCGGCCACCATCAGGGTCGGGGCATTGGTGTTGCCGCTGGTGATGGTGGGCATGATGCTCGCATCGACCACCCGCAAACCCAAAATCACCCCCCCACGGCCATCGCGCACACGCAGCTCGGGGTCGACCACCGCGGTGGGATCGTCGAGCCGCCCCATGCGGGCGGTGCCCACGGGGTGAAAAATGGTGGTGGCAATGTCGCCGGCCAGCCGCGCCAGGTCCTCGTCGCTCTGGTATTGCGGGCCGGGCTTCCACTCCTCGGGCTGGTAGCGGGCCAAGGCTGGTTGTGCCACGATGCGGCGGGTCACACGCAAAGAATCTGCTGCCACGCGACGGTCTTCGTCAGTGCTCAGGTAGTTGGGCGCGATAGCCGGAGCCTGACGAAAGTCCGGGCTGGTGATGTGCACGCTGCCCCGGCTGCTCGGATTGAGGTTGCAGACACTGGCGGTGAAGGCGGGGAACGCATGCAAGGGTTCGCCAAATGCGTCGAGGCTGAGCGGTTGGACGTGGTATTCGATATTGGGCCACGCATGCTCGGAACTGCTGCGGGTGAAGGCGCCGAGTTGTGAGGGCGCCATGCTCATCGGGCCGCTGCGCTTGAAGGCGTACTCCAGGCCGATCTGCAGCTTGCCCCACCAGCTGTTGGCCAGGGTATTGAGCGTTTGCACACCCTGCACCTTGAACACGGCGCGGATTTGCAAATGATCTTGCAGGTTGCCGCCCACGCCAGGCAGGTTCACCACCGGGTCAATGCCATGGGAACGCAGCACCTCGGGCGAGCCGATGCCCGACAACTCGAGGATCTGGGGCGTGCCGATGCTGCCCGCACTCAGGACCACCGCGTGCCGCGCCCGTGCCGTGACCAGTTGTTCACCGTCCCAGCACACCACACCACTGCAGCGTTGTTGTCCGTTCGGCAGCGTTTCGATGTCGAGGCGTGCCACCTGCGCCGAGGTCCAGAGTTCGAAATTGGGGCGTCCGTAACAAGTCGGGCGCACAAAGGCTTTGGCGGTGTTCCAGCGCCAACCGCTGCGCTGGTTGACTTCGAAGTAACCCACGCCTTCATTGGTGCCTCGATTGAAATCGGGGGTGGCTGGAATGCCGGCTTGTTCGGCGGCTTGCGCAAAGGCGTCCAGAATGTCCCAGCGCAGACGTTGCTTTTCCACGCGCCACTCGCCGCCGGCACCGCGGTGACGCAAGGTCCGGTGGTAGTCACTGGAGCCTTGAAGCAACTCGCTGGGCTGCTCTTTGGCGCCATGCAAGGCATTGGCGCCGAGGTAGTGGTCTTCGTGAAGTTTGAAATACGGCAGGCTGTTTTCCCAGCGCCAACGCGCATCGCCGCACACCTGGGCCCAATGATCGTAGTCGCGTGATTGACCGCGCATGTAAATCATGCCGTTGATGCTCGAGCAGCCGCCCAGCACCTTGCCGCGCGGGTAGCGCAGTTGGCGACCATTGAGCCCGGCATCGGCTTGCGTTTGATACAACCAATCGGTGCGTGGGTTGCCAATGCAGTACAGGTAACCCACGGGGATGTGCACCCAGTGGTAATCGTCCTTGCGCCCGGCCTCGATCAGCAGCACGCGATGGCGCGCATCGGCCGAGAGGCGGTTGGCGAGCAGGCAACCGGCAGTGCCGGCTCCCACGATGATGAAGTCGAAATCCGTGTCACTCATGGGATGCCTGGTGGGGTGGCGGATCGATGAAGAGACGGGTTCAAACAGTTCCCGAACTGAGCTGCGTGTTGAGCGTCGGCATGATCAGCGGGCGGTGGGCATCGCGAACTCGGCGCCTTTGCCAATGCTCTCAGGCCAGCGTTGCATGATGCTCTTTTGGCGCGTATAAAAACGCATACCCTCTTCGCCGTAGGCGTGCATGTCGCCAAACAGCGAACGCTTCCAGCCACCAAAGCCATGCCAGGCCATGGGGACAGGAATCGGCACGTTGATGCCCACCATGCCAACCTGGATGCGGCGCGAAAATTCGCGTGCCACGTTGCCATCGCGGGTGAAGCAACTCACGCCGTTGCCAAACTCGTGTGCGTTGATCAGGTTGACCGCGGCACCAAAATCCGGGACACGCACACAGCTCAGCACAGGGCCAAAAATTTCCTCACGGTAAATACGCATGGAGGGCTGCACATGGTCGAACAAGGTGCCGCCCATCCAAAAGCCATGATCGCACCCTGTGCCGGCTTGTGCGCCCTTGAAGCCACGCCCATCGACCAGCAGCTGGGCGCCTTCTTGCGCGCCAATATCGATGTAGCCACTGATACGCTGATGCGCAGCGGCCGTGACGATGGGGCCCATCTCGGCGTCGAGCTCGACACCGTTCTTCACTTTGAGTGTGCGCGTGCGCTCGATCAGGGTCGGCATGATCTTATCGGCCACATCACCCACCAGCACGGCCACGCTGATGGCCATGCAACGCTCGCCCGCTGAACCGTAGGCGCTGCCGATCAAGGCATCGACCGCTTGGTCGAGGTCGGCGTCGGGCATCACCACCATGTGGTTCTTGGCGCCGCCTAGGGCCTGTACGCGCTTACCGTGGTGCGCACCGGTTTCATAAATGTAGTTGGCGATGGGCGTGGAGCCGACAAAGCTCAAACCCTGGACCTGCGGGTGCGCCAGCAACGCGTCCACGGCCTCTTTGTCACCGTGCACCACGTTGAATACGCCGTCGGGCAGACCGGCTTCCTTCAGCAGGTCAGCCATGAACAGCGAGGCGCTGGGATCGATGGGGCTGGGCTTGAGGATAAAGGTGTTGCCGCACGCCAGCGCCACCGGAAACATCCACATGGGCACCATGACCGGGAAGTTGAATGGCGTGATACCCGCCACCACGCCCAAGGGCTGACGCATGGTCCAGTTATCGATGCCGGTGGAGACCTGGTCGGTGAAGTCCCCCTTGAGCAATTGCGGAATGCCGCAGGAAAACTCCAGGATTTCGATGCCCCGCGTGACCTCGCCCTGTGCATCGGTGAAGACCTTGCCGTGTTCGGCGGTGATGATGCGCGCCAGGTCATCTCGGCGCTGGTTCATCAACTCCAGAAATTTGAAGAGCACGCGCGCCCGGCGGATGGGGGGGGTGTCGGCCCAGGCGGGGAACGCCGCCTGGGCTGCAGCCACGGCCTGGTCGACATCGCCGGCCGTGGCCAGCGGGACCTTGCCGGTGACAGCGCCAGTGGCGGGATTGAAGACGTCTTGCTGACGCTGGGACTGACCAGCCTGGCGGTGGCCCTGGATGTAATGGGGGATCGCAGTGGGGCTCATGGGGCGAAGGAGTGAGGGATGTTAAAGAGGGCGGGGTTGCCAGCATGGCACACCAGCAAGAGTTTCTACCGCAACGATCAGCGGCAGCCGGTGACGTCCACATTGCTGCCGCTGGTGTAGCTGGACTCAGCGCTCAGCAGCCAGACAATGGCTTGTGCCACTTCCTGCGCCGTGCCGGCGCGTTTCATGGGGAGGTTGGGGCCAACGGCTTGCGCGCGACCGGGGAAACCGCCGCTGGCGTGGATCTCGGTGTCGATGATGCCCGGGCTGACCTGGTTGACACGAATGCCTTCGGCCGCGACCTCCAGAGCAAGACCCGTGGTCATCGAATCAATCGCGCCCTTGCTGGCGGCATAGTCCACGTACTGACCAGCACCGCCGAGGCGGGAAGCCGCGCTGCTGAGGTTGACGATCACGCCGCCGCCATGCCCGTGACGTGTGCTCATGCGACGCACCGCCTCGCGGGCACAGAGAAAACTGCCAATGACGTTCAGGCGGAACATGCGCTCCAGGCGTGCCAGAGTCATGTCGTCGACCCGGGACTGCACGTCCACCACGCCGGCGTTGTTGACCAGGCCATCGAGCCGGCCCCAGTGGCTGTCGATGCGCTGAAACATGGCCATGATTTGGGCCTCGTCACTGACATCGGCCTGCACCACCAAGGCTTCGCTGCCAGCCTGCTGGATCTGACGCGCCACGTCGTCGGCTGCTGCGCGGTTGTTGCTGTAATTCACCACGACGCGCCAGCCACGCTGGGCGGCCAGGACAGCGGTGGCGGCGCCGATGCCGCGACTGGCACCGGTGACGAGTAATACGGGTTTCATGTGGATCTCCTGCAAAAAATCGGGTGAGGCGTTACAACCAGCCTACAGAGGCGATCAGACCACGAAGCAAGTCAGTTGACAAAGAGGAGAGACCCCCATGCCCCAGACCGTTGATTATTACTTCGCCCCCCAAAGTCCGTGGGCTTATTTGGGCCATCAGCGATTGCGGGATGTCGCGAAGGCGGCAGGCGCCATCGTGCGGGTACTGCCGGTGGACCTGGGAGGCAAGGTGTTCCCCATCTCAGGCGGGCTGCCTCTGGGACAGCGCGCCCCTCAGCGGCAGGCTTACCGGCTGGTCGAGCTCAAGCGATTCAGCGAGCACCTGAACGCCCCCCTGAACCTGCACCCGCGCTATTTCCCGGTTGGGGGCGATGATGCGTCGAGACTGATCATCGCGGCCGACCTGGTTCACGGAGACCAAGCGTCGCTGGATCTGGCGGGCGCCATTCTGGGGGCGGTATGGGCGCAGGAGCGCAACATTGCAGACCCCGCGGTGCTGGGCCAGTTGTTGAGCGAGCAGGGATTGTCCAGCCAGGTGCAGGACAAGGCGCAGAGCCAGGAAGTTCAGGAGCGCTATGAGCAGTACACCCGGCAAGCCATTGACGCCGGGGTATTTGGCGCCCCGAGTTATGTGGTCGAGGGCGAAATCTTCTGGGGTCAGGACCGGCTGGATTTCCTGCAACGGCGACTCAGCATGGTGTGACTCGTCACCGCTGCGCAGCTGCATGCGCCTGCTGGTCTGCGTGGTAACTGGACCGCACCATCGCGCCGACGGCGGCGTGTGCGAACCCCATCTCGTAGGCTTTCTCTTCAAACATCTTGAAGGTGTCGGGGTGCACATAGCGTCGCACGGGTAGGTGGCTGGTGCTGGGGGCCAGATACTGGCCAATGGTCAGCATGTCGATGTGGTGCGCCCGCATGTCGCGCATGACGTCCAAAATTTCCTCGTCGGTTTCACCCAGACCCACCATCAGACCACTTTTGGTGGGAACGTCGGGGAACAGCGCCTTGAATTTCTTGAGCAAGTTCAGGCTGAACGCATAGTCACTGCCGGGGCGAGCTTCACGGTACAGGCGGGGTACGGTTTCCAGGTTGTGATTCATCACATCGGGCGGGGCCGCTTTCAGGATGTCCAGTGCACGGTCATCGCGTCCTCGAAAGTCGGGCACCAGGATTTCAATGCGCGTCTCGGGCGAGAGTTCGCGCGTGCGTCGGATGCAGTCCACAAAGTGTTGGCTGCCGCCGTCGCGCAGGTCGTCACGGTCCACGCTGGTGATGACCACGTACTGCAATTTCAACGCGGCAATGGTGCGGGCCAGGTTGTCGGGCTCTTGGGTATCCAAGGGGTCTGGCCGCCCGTGTCCCACATCGCAGAAGGGGCAGCGGCGGGTGCACTTGTCCCCCATGATCATGAAGGTGGCTGTTCCCTTGCCAAAGCATTCACCAATGTTGGGGCAGGACGCCTCTTCACACACCGTGACCAACTTGTTGGCACGCAGGATGTCCTTGATTTCGTAAAAGCGGCTGCTGGCCGAGCCTGCTTTCACACGGATCCAGTCAGGCTTTTTGAGCACCTCGCCAGCTTGCACTTTGACGGGGATGCGCGAGAGCTTGGCCGCAGCCTTTTGCTTGGCCGAGGGGTTGTAGTCCTCGTGGGACTGCGCTTCGCGCACGACCGGGGTTTCGCGTGTTGCCATCGGAAAAAATCCAGTTGGGTGGGCCGGTACGGGCAAAGGCCCGATGCCGGCGTTTTGTCTTAAGGGGCCAGCGCGGCGGCCAGTTTGGTGCCGAGCAACTCGGCCACTTCCTGCCAGCTGACCGATACACCGATTGTAGAAAGGTCGACGGTGCGCAAACCTGCGTAGCCGCAAGGGTTGATGCGATCAAAGGGGCTCAGGTCCATGGCCACGTTGAGGGCCACGCCATGGTAGGTGCGGTGCCGACTGACTTTGATGCCCAAGGCGGCGATCTTGCCCAGGCCCTTGAAGTCGGGCGGCGCATTGGGGGTGGTCGCAGGCGCCAGACGAGCGTGATGACCAGGATCGTCCAGGCGTACATAAATGCCTGGCGCACCGCGCACCCGGTGGCCCGTCACATCAAGCGCTCGCAAGGTGCGGATCACCGCCTCCTCCAGCCGAAACACATACTCCTTGACGAAGTACCCGGCGCGCTGCAGATCGATGAGTGGGTAGGCCACCACTTGCCCCGGTCCGTGGTAGGTGACCTGTCCGCCTCTGTTGGTGGCAATCACGGGGATGTCGCCCGGTGCCAGCAGATGATCGTCTTTGCCCGCCAAGCCCTGCGTGAAAGTAGGGGGGTGCTCACATAGCCAAATGATGTCGTCCGTGCTAGCGTCTCGCTGAGCGGTGAAGTCCTGCATGGCCTGGTATGTCAGGGAGAAATCCTGCCTGCCCAGCAGATGCATCTGGGGCGGTCGTGCTTCCCGTTCAGGGACGGACCATGAGGCAGAAGACGGTGCGCCGGTCACAGCTGGGCTCGAGTCACAGCACCACTTTGACCAGGGGGTGCCCCGTCAATTCCTGGTACAGGGCATCGAGTTGGGCCCGGCTGGTGGCCAACACCGTCAGGGTCAAGCCGAGGTAGTTGCCGCCCTTGCTGGGACGAAATTCCAGGGTGGCGGCGTCAAAGCCGGGGTCGTGCCGCCGGGCAATTTCAATCATGGCCATCTCAAAGCCCGGCACCTGGAGTCCCATGACCTTGATGGGAAAGGGGCACGGGTAGTGGATCAGCGAATCACGTCGGGGATCGGGCGTACTCGCATCGGTCGGGGCAAAGGAGGATGTCATGACGCCTGCTTGGCCAGCTGGTAAGCCTCATAAAGCTGGGCATAGATGGGACCCGGCTTGCCAGCCAGGGGGCCGTGGCCGACCGGGCGTCCGTCCAGCGTGGTGATGGCCAGCACCTCTTTGGTGGCCGAGCTCAGCAGCAACTCATCGGCGGCCATCACCTCAGCCCGGCTGATACGGCGCAACTCGAAGGGGAGGCCTTGGCGCTGGCACAACTCGGCCATCAGCCCATACCGAATACCCTCGAGCACCAGATGGTCCTTCGGAGGCCCCAGCACCTTGCCCTGTACCACCACCCAGACATTGCTGGAAGAGGCCTCACTCAAGAAGCCTTGGCGAAACATCACGGTTTCGGTGGCCCCGACATCGGCGCTGATCTGACGCGAGAGCACGGCGCCGAGCAGGCTGGTGCTTTTGATGTGGGCTTTTTCCCAGCGGAAATCATCGGCGCTGACGCACGTCACCCCGCTGACGCGTTGAGCGGCGGGAACGGGCTTGAGGGGCTGCACCATGGCGAACACCGTGGGGGCGAGCCCTGCCGGCATGGCGTGGTCGCGCGGGGCCACGCCGCGGCTGATCTGCAAATAGACAAACTGGTGGATATCACGGGCCTCGCGGCCCTGGTGGGCGGCATTGGCTTGCACCAATTGCTCAATCAGGGCGCGCCAGCCGGCCGCATCGTGCGGATTGGGAATGCGGATCTCGTCGAGCGAACGGCTCAGGCGGGCCAGGTGCTGCTCCAGCCGGAACGGTCGGCCCCCGTACACCGGGACCACCTCATAGACCCCGTCGCCAAAAATGAATCCTCGGTCGAGCACGCTGATACGCGCCTCGCGCAGTGGGCCAATCTCGCCGTTGAGGTAGCAGGGCGAGTCAGGCAAGAGAGAAAGATCAGGCTGGGAAAACATGCAGAGATTATCGCCGTGGGGTCGGCCGAACAGACACCCTTCAACAATCCGGGTCATCGATTTGGGGGTGCTGAGGGGAATCTCGTACAATTTACCACTAGCGGAATCATCGGGATGTAACCTGGGCGTAAATGAACATGACCAGAATGCATCCCGAGTCTTCGTGGGAGTCCCCTGATAACGCAGATGAGGAATTCACACCCCTCACGGCGCAACAGGTCCAGGACTTGCGACGCACCCAGCCCCTGCTGTCCGTCTGGAGGGTGGTGGCCGCCCAGATGGGGGTGGGTTTGCTGGTGGCGTTAGCGTCCTGGGGGGTATCGGGCAAGACGTCGGTCGGCGTCTCTGCCGGTTACGGGGCTCTTGCTGTGGTGATTCCTGCAGCCCTTTTCGCACGTGGGTTGACCCGTCGGATGAATTCACTCCACGCTGGAGCGGCCGTCCTGGGATTCTTTGTGTGGGAAGTGGTCAAGATTGCCCTGACCGTGGTCATGCTTGCGCTGGCCACCCGGGTGATCGACGAATTGAGTTGGCCTGCCATGTTGGTGGGCCTGGTTGTAACGATGAAGGTGTATTGGGTGGCGCTGGCTTGCCGGCGAGTGTTCCACCCACAGGTCAAAACCTAAAGCTGTACTGAATATGTCTGCTGCTGAAAACGCCCCTACCGCCGGTGAATACATCGGTCACCACCTGACCCATCTGCAAAACCAGAAGATGGCTGGCGTGGTGGATTTCTCGGTGTTCAACATCGACTCTCTGTTCTGGTCGATTGTGCTGGGTGTGGTGGGGTGTTTCCTGCTCTGGCGTGCGGCACAAGCCGCCACCTCGGGTGCCCCGGGCCGTTTCCAGGCCGCAGTGGAAATCCTCTTCGAGATGGTGGACACCCAGGCCAAAGGCATCATTCACAACGCTGAAAGCCGCAAGTTGGTGTCGCCCTTAGCGCTCACCGTCTTCGTCTGGGTGTTCCTGATGAATTCGATGGACTTTTTGCCCGTTGACCTGTTCCATGGGATCTTTGCGCTCACCGGCCTGGACCACACCATCCACTATTTCCGTGTCGTGCCCACCGCCGACCTCTCCAGCACCCTGGGGCTGTCCGTGTCGGTGTTGTTGATCTGCATTTACTACAACATCAAGATCAAGGGCCTGGGCGGCTGGTTCCATGAGTTGACCACCGCGCCGTTTGGCTCACATCCCATCCTGTGGCCGTTCAACTTCATCTTCCAGATGATTGAATTCGTCGCCAAGACGGTGTCGCACGGCATGCGACTGTTCGGCAACATGTATGCCGGCGAACTCATTTTCATGCTGATCGCCCTCATGGGTGGTGCGGCCGCGGCCTCGCTCACGGGTGTGCTGCTGCCCGTCGGCCACGTCATTGCTGGCTCCATCTGGGCCATCTTCCACATCCTGATTGTCGCCCTGCAGGCCTTCATCTTCATGATGCTGACCCTGGTCTACATCGGACAAGCCCACGACGCCCACTGAGGCGCCGTTTTCAACCGTTTTCTTTCAACCTTCCATCTCAACCTCTAGGAGCATCACATGGAACACGTTCTTGGTTTTGTCGCACTTGCCGCCGGCCTGATCATTGGTCTGGGCGCCATCGGCGCTTGTATCGGTATCGGCATCATGGGCAGCAAGTACCTCGAATCTGCCGCTCGTCAGCCTGAACTCATGAACGAACTGCAGACCAAGATGTTCCTGCTGGCCGGTCTGATCGACGCCGCTTTCCTGATCGGCGTGGGTATTGCCATGATGTTCGCCTTCGCGAACCCCTTCGTTCTGAAGTAATTCCCGCAACCACCCATAGAAAGGTGTTGTCGTGAGTATCAACGCAACCCTGTTCGTCCAGGCGATCGTTTTTGCGATCCTGGTCTGGTTCACGATGAAGTTCGTGTGGCCGCCGATCGCCAATGCCTTGGATGAGCGCGCCAACAAGATCGCTGACGGCCTGGCCGCTGCGGACCGAGCCAAGTCCGAACTCAGCGCTGCCAACAAGCGTGTCGAGGACGAGCTGGCCAAGTCGCGCAACGAGACGGCTGCCCGCCTGGCTGACGCCGAGCGTCGCGCCCAGACCATCATCGAGGAGGCCAAGGCTCGTGCCAACGAAGAGGCCGCCAAAATCGTGGCCGCTGCGCGGGCCGAGGCTGACCAACAGATTGTCAAGGCTCGCGAGTCATTGCGCGACCAAGTGGCAGCCCTCGCGGTCAAAGGGGCCGAGCAGATTCTTCGCAAGGAAGTCAACGCGGGCGTTCACGCCGAGTTGCTTTCCCGTCTGAAGACCGAGCTGTAAGAGGATCCCATGGCTGAACTTGCCACCATTGCCCGTCCCTACGCTGAGGCCTTGTTCAAAGCGGCCGGTTCGGCGCTTGACGGCACGGCTGCCTGGCTCGATGAGCTGGCGGTCATTGCGGCCGACCCGCAACTGCGCCAGTTTGCCGATCACCCCAAGGTGAGCGAGCAGCAGGTTGTGGACCTGATCGCTGGCGTTGCCAAGACGACCTGGCCCGATCTGGCCCAGCAGTTCGTGCGCACCGTCATCAGCAACGGCCGTCTGGCTGCGTTGCCCGAGATCGCGGCGCAATTCCGCGCCCTCAAGAACGCCCAGGGTGGCTCCTCCGATGCGGTGGTGGGCAGCGCTTTTGCGCTCGACGCCGCAGCTGTGGCCGATCTGTCGTCGGTGCTCGAGAAGCGTTTCGGTCGCAAGCTGAATGTCTCGGTTGATGTGCAACCCGATCTGATCGGGGGCATTCGCGTGGTGGTGGGTGACGAGGTGCTCGACACCTCTGTCAAGTCCCGTCTGGAACAAATGAAAGTCGCGTTGACGTCGTAAGCCCCCACGGCTTGCCACGTTGGCCAAACATAGGAAAAGGAAAGAGTCATGCAACTCAATCCCGCAGAGATTTCTGAGCTCATCAAGAGCCGCATCCAGGGGCTGTCTGCCAGCGCCGACATCCGTAATCAGGGCACCGTGATTTCCGTGACGGACGGCATCTGCCGCATTCACGGTCTGTCCGACGTGATGCAGGGCGAAATGCTGGAGTTCCCCAACAACACCTTTGGCCTTGCGCTGAACCTCGAGCGTGACTCGGTGGGCGCGGTGATTTTGGGTGAGTACGAGCACATCTCCGAAGGCGATACCGTCAAATGCACGGGTCGTATTCTGGAAGTGCCCGTGGGTCCCGAGCTGATTGGCCGCGTGGTCAACGCCCTGGGCCAACCCATCGACGGCAAGGGCCCGATCAACGCCAAGTTGACCGACGTGATCGAAAAAGTGGCCCCGGGCGTGATTGCGCGTCAGTCGGTGAGCCAGCCGATGCAGACCGGTCTGAAGTCCATCGACTCGATGGTGCCGATCGGCCGTGGTCAGCGCGAACTGATCATCGGTGACCGCCAGACCGGCAAGACCGCTGTGGCTATCGATGCCATCATCAACCAGAAGGGTCAGAACATGACCTGTATCTACGTCGCCATCGGTCAGAAGGCGTCGTCGATCAAGAACGTGGTGCGCGCGCTCGAGCAAGCCGGCGCGATGGACTACACCATCGTCGTGGCCGCCTCGGCCTCCGAGTCAGCCGCCATGCAATACGTGTCGGCCTACTCCGGCTGCACCATGGGCGAATACTTCCGTGACCGTGGCCAAGACGCCTTGATTGTGTATGACGATCTGTCCAAGCAAGCCGTTGCATACCGCCAGGTGTCGTTGCTGCTGCGTCGCCCCCCGGGCCGTGAAGCCTTCCCCGGCGACGTGTTCTATCTCCACAGCCGTCTGCTCGAGCGTGCCGCTCGCGTCAACGCCGACTTCGTCGAAGCGTTCACCAAGGGTGAAGTCAAAGGCCAGACGGGTTCGCTCACCGCACTGCCCGTGATCGAAACGCAAGCCGGTGACGTGTCTGCCTTCGTGCCCACCAACGTGATCTCGATCACCGACGGTCAGATCTTCCTGGAAACCAGCCTGTTCAACGCCGGTATCCGCCCCGCTATCAACGCCGGTATTTCGGTGTCTCGCGTCGGTGGTGCTGCCCAGACGAAGCTGATCAAAAACCTCTCCGGCGGTATCCGTACCGACCTGGCGCAGTACCGTGAACTGGCCGCTTTCGCACAGTTCGCCTCGGACCTGGACGAAGCCACCCGCAAGCAGCTCGACCGCGGTGCCCGCGTGACCGAACTGCTCAAGCAGCCGCAGTACAGCCCCCTGCCCATCAGCCTGATGGCGGCAACTCTGTTTGCTGTGAACAAGGGTTATTTCGATGACCTCGACGTCAAGCGCGTGCTTGGGTTTGAAACCGGCCTGCATGCCCACCTCAAGGACAAGCACGCTGCGTTGTTGAGCAAGCTCGAAGCCGACAAGGCCATGGACAAGGACGCGGAAGCCGAACTGACCAACGCCATCGTGGCCTTCAAGAAGCTGTTCGCTTAAACCGACCGCAGCTAGGAGCCCTTCATGGCAGCAGGCAAGGAAATACGCGGCAAGATCAAATCGGTGGAAAACACCAAGAAGATCACCAAGGCCATGGAAATGGTGGCCGCGTCCAAAATGCGCAAAGCGCAGGACCGCATGCGAGCCGCTCGTCCCTACAGCGAGAAGGTGCGCAACATTGCGTCCCATCTCGGACAGGCCAACCCCGAGTATGTGCACGCCTTCATGAAGCCCAACGACGCCAAGAAGGCGGGCTTCATCGTCGTCACAACCGACAAGGGCCTGTGTGGCGGCATGAACACCAACGTGTTGCGCACCGTGACACAGAAAATCAAGGATCTGCAAGCCCAGGGCATTGGCACACAAGCCGTAGCCATTGGCAACAAGGGCCTGGGTTTTCTCAACCGAATCGGCGCCGATGTGGTGGCCCATGCCACCCAGCTGGGTGACACGCCCCACCTGGAGAAGCTCATTGGCCCCGTCAAGGTGCTGCTCGATGCGTACACCCGTGGCGAAATTCAGGCGGTGTACCTGTGCTTCACCCGCTTCATCAACACCATGAAGCAGGAACCCGTGGTGCAAAAGCTGTTGCCGCTGTCATCCGATGAGATGCGCGAGCAAACGGCCCAGTCTGGCTCGCACGGGTGGGATTACCTCTACGAACCCGATGCCCAAACCGTCATCGACGACTTGCTGGTGCGCTATGTCGAAGCGCTGGTGTACCAGTCGGTGGCCGAGAACATGGCGTCCGAGCAATCGGCCCGCATGGTGGCCATGAAGGCTGCCACCGACAACGCTGGCAACGTGATCGCCGAGCTCAAGCTGGTTTACAACAAGACCCGTCAAGCGGCGATCACCAAAGAGCTGTCGGAAATCGTCGCCGGAGCGGCCGCCGTCTGACCCCGGGGTCGAACGTCGTACAGATTCAAGCAATATTTATTGGAGCAAACACATGGCTCAAGCGCAAGGAAAAATCGTTCAATGTATCGGTGCTGTGGTGGACGTCGAGTTCCCCCGTGACCAGATGCCCAGGGTGTATGACGCCCTCAAGCTCGAGGGATCGGCCCTGACCCTGGAAGTGCAGCAGCAGCTCGGCGACGGTATCGTGCGTACCATTGCTCTGGGCACCTCCGACGGTCTGCGTCGCGGTCTGATGGTCACCAACACCGGCGCGGCCATCACCGTGCCCGTGGGCAAGGCCACCCTGGGTCGCATCATGGACGTGCTGGGTAACCCCATCGACGAACGCGGACCGGTCGACCAGACCCAAACCGCGTCCATCCACCGCAAGGCACCCGCCTATGACGAGCTGAGCCCCTCGCAAGAACTGCTCGAAACCGGGATCAAGGTGATTGACCTGGTCTGCCCCTTTGCCAAAGGCGGTAAGGTGGGTCTGTTCGGCGGCGCCGGCGTGGGCAAGACCGTGAACATGATGGAACTCATCAACAACATCGCCAAGGCGCACTCGGGTCTGTCCGTGTTTGCTGGTGTGGGTGAGCGTACCCGTGAAGGCAACGACTTCTACCACGAGATGGCAGAGTCCGGCGTGGTCCGCTTGGACAACCTGGCTGAATCCAAAGTGTCCATGGTGTACGGTCAGATGAACGAGCCCCCGGGCAACCGTCTGCGCGTGGCCCTGACCGGTCTGACCATTGCTGAATCCTTCCGCGACGAAGGCCGTGATGTGCTGTTCTTTGTGGACAACATCTACCGCTACACCCTGGCCGGTACCGAAGTGTCTGCGTTGCTGGGCCGTATGCCTTCGGCCGTGGGTTACCAACCGACGCTGGCCGAAGAAATGGGCCGCTTGCAAGAGCGCATCACCTCCACCAAGGTGGGTTCGATCACCTCCATCCAGGCCGTGTACGTGCCGGCCGATGACTTGACCGACCCGTCCCCAGCCACCACCTTTGCTCACCTGGACTCCACGGTGGTGCTCTCGCGTGACATCGCCGCTTTGGGTATCTACCCAGCCGTGGACCCCTTGGATTCCACCAGCCGTCAGCTCGATCCGCTGGTGGTGGGTTCAGACCACTACGAAACCGCCCGTGCCGTGCAGGGTACCCTGCAACGCTACAAGGAACTGCGCGACATCATCGCCATTCTGGGCATGGACGAACTGGCTCCTGAGGACAAACTGGCGGTGGCACGCGCGCGCAAGATCCAGCGTTTCCTGTCGCAGCCCTTCCATGTGGCCGAGGTGTTCACCGGCTCCCCGGGCAAGTATGTGCCCCTGAGCGAAACTATCCGTGGCTTCAAGATGATTGCCAATGGCGAGTGCGACCACTTGCCCGAGCAGGCTTTCTACATGGTCGGCACTATCGACGAAGCCTTCGAGAAGGCCAAAAAGGTCTAAACCATGAGCACCATTCACGTTGACGTGGTCAGCGCGGAAGAGTTGATCTTCTCGGGTGAGGCTACCTTTGTGGCCCTGCCCGGTGAAGCCGGTGAACTGGGGATCTATCCCCGTCACACCCCGCTCATCACCCGTATCCGCCCGGGTTCCGTGCGTATCCAGACCGCCGATGGCGGCGAGGAGTTCGTGTTCGTGGCCGGCGGTATTCTGGAAGTTCAGCCGGACTGCGTCACCGTTTTGTCCGACACCGCCGTGCGTGGCAAGGATCTCGACGAAGAGAAGGCCAACCAAGCCAAGCAGGCCGCCGAAGAGGCGGTCAAGAATGCCAAGAGCGACATCGACTTGGCCCGTGCCCAGACCGAACTCGCCATCATGGCGGCCCAACTCTCGGCGCTTCGCAAATACCGCAGCAAAAAATAATCGCCATTCAGCGCGCTTGCGCTGTGTGACCGATCCAACGCCCAACCCGATCCCGTCGGTGTTGGGCGTTGTCACCTCTGGCTATTCATCAGAGCACAAGGCACAATCTGCCCATGCCCAAAGCCAAACTTCGCGCGGCCACGGTGGGTGGCACGGCCGACGACATCGAATCTGCGTTCTACCAAGCCTTGCGACAAGGCGATATTGACAAACTCATGGCCTGCTGGGCGGATGAGGACGAGGTCGTGTGTGTGCATCCTGGCGGACCCAGACTGGTGGGCACCGGGGCCATCCGAGCCGCTTTTGAATCCATGTTTGCCAATGGCACGATCCAGGTCCATGCGCACAGCGTGCGCAAGATCGAATCGCTCACCAGTGTGGTTCATAACGTGGTCGAGCGTGTCGAACTCTTGCTGCCCGATGGACTCAAGCTGGCTAGCGTGCTGGCGACCAATGTGTACCACCGCACCCCGCAGGGTTGGCGCATGGTGGCTCACCACGCCAGCCCCGGGACGCCTCAGGAACTGCAAGAGGGGCCGGACGCGCCGCAGGTGTTGCATTGAGTTGGTCGTATCGGGCGCCCTGGTGGTTGCCAGGTGGGCAGGCGCAAACCATTTATTCAGCGCTTTGGGCGCGCACGCATGAACAGCCCGAACCTGCGTGGCATCGTGAACGGTGGGACACACCCGATCAAGACTTCATCGATGTCGACTGGTTGAGCGACATCGCGAGTCCTTCACACAACAACACGCTCATCCCGTCGACCAACCCGAGCATTGATTCACGTGCAGCGGGCGCAGAGTCTGTGGGTGTGCTGTGCGTTCTCTTTCATGGACTGGAGGGGTCATCGCGCAGCCACTACGCGCTGGCCTGGGCAGACCAGGCCAGGCAGTGGAGGTGGCGTCTGGCGGTGCCGCATTTTCGTGGCTGCAGCGGCGAGCCGAATCGAGCACCACGTGCCTACCACTCGGGAGATTTCGAGGAGGTGGGCTGGATCCTACAGCGTATCCGCAGCGAGCATGCCGGCCCTCTTCTGGCGGTGGGTGTTTCGTTGGGGGGCAACGCCCTGATGCGTTGGGCGCAGGAAGCTGGTGAGATGGCCCGACACACCGTGGATGCAGTGGTGTCGGTGGGCTCTCCGCTGGATCTGACCGCCAGTGGCCATGCGATCGGTCGCGGCTTCAATCGACGGGTGTACACGCCCATGTTTCTGCGCACCATGAAACCGCGTGCGATGACCAAGCTTGCGCAGTATCCCGGCCTCTTTGACCGTGAGGCCTTGCTCCGGGCCCGGGACCTGTACGAATTCGATAACCTCTTCACCGCGCCCCTGCATGGATTCAACGATGTGCAGGATTATTGGCGTCGCGCCTCGTCGGCGCCACACTTTGGTCAGGTGCGTGTGCCAGCACTGGTCATCAATGCCTTGAACGACCCGTTTGTGCCCGCATCGTCCTTGCCGGGGCCGCACCAGGTGAGCGACTGCGTCACGCTGTGGCGACCAGCGCATGGGGGCCATGTGGGCTTTGCTGACGGCGTATTTCCTGGCGATGTTCGTGGTTTGCCCCAGGCTATCGGCGACTGGTTCCGCGCACTATGATCGCTGCTGGTTGTTGACAGGCTGTACCAGCCTTGGCGGTATTCACCATGGACGAGATTGTTCGACAAGCGCTGGCCAAATGGCCGAATGTGCCTGACTGCTACGGTTGGCTCGGGTTGGATGCGCGTGGGCAGTGGTTCATGCGCGACGACGGGGTGCAAGCGGCTGGACCCTTTGCGCAACACAAGGGATCTCTTCTGCGGCACGACAAGCTCATCAGTTTTATCCAGCGCAACTATGAAGCTGATTCACGCGGGTGCTGGTATTTTCAAAATGGTCCTCAGCGGGTGTTTGTGGAGTTGGAAAGTACGCCGCTCATTTGCCGTGTTTCGCCTGCGGGAGAAGTCAATGCGCACACAGGGCAAACGCTGCAGGTGCAGGGGGTTTGGACCGACGAGTTCGGCCACGTGTATCTGCAGTCACCGATGGGGGTGGGTTTGGTGCACAGCCAGGATGTCATCCACGCAGCTGAGCAGATCGAGCAAGGCCGCTGGGACTTGCAGACCTTGAAGCACCAGGAACTCGAGCAGAGGTTCGGGTTTTGTCGCAGTCCTCAGTCCTGCTCGGCCTGAGGTTGTGCTGCTCCGATCGGGCTCGATTCCCAGAGCTTGGTCATGAAAAAAGCCGGTCAACAGACCGGCTTGGGCTTCGGGCAGTCAGAATTTATTTGGCTGCTTCGGGCTTTTTGGGCTCTGCCATCTTGCCGCCAGAATTGTTGACCAAATACACAACAGCGCGACCGATCTCGAGGTCGTCAAAGTCGCCGCCCCCTTGTGCGCCCATGGCGCCCTTGCCCTTGAGCGCAGAGTTCAACAAGGCGTCGTAGCCAGTCTTGATACGGGCACCCCAGGCACCCGCATCGCCAAACTTGGGTGCGCCGGCAGCACCCACAGCATGACAGGCTGCGCACTGGGCTTTGTAGACCTCTTCACCGGCTTTGAGTTCGCGATTGGCATCACGCACCTCGATCATGCCGACCTTCTGGATCCGGGAGGCCACGGCTTCAGGCGTGTTGGAAGAGCCGGGCGCTTCTTTGTTGGCCGAGGTGACGTAGTACACGAGGCCAATGATGATGAACACCGGCGCCACAAATGAGTAGAACACGGCCCACAGGAGTTGACGGGGCGTCTTGATCGGGCCGGTGTGGGCTTCTTCGTGGTGCTCGCTCATGAAATCCTCGAGGGTGCTGGGGGCTACAAACAGCCAGAGATTATAACGAGGCCGCGCTGTCGCGCCTTTCGCCAGACTGACCCGGATGCTTGGGTTGGTCGCAAAGCTCTACAATGGACAGCTTAACGCGCGGCTGTAGCTCAGTGGATAGAGTATTGGCCTCCGAAGCCAAGGGTCGTGGGTTCGATCCCCGCCAGCCGCGCCAGATGACTTGAAGAGCCTTAATTCGTCAAGGTTTTCTAGGTTCTGGCCCGGTCCATTTTGAAATTGCTGCACCGGGATGGTTATGGGGGTGCGCATTACCCACTGAGGCCAATGAGCTTGGAATTACAGGATAAAAGATTTTTTGGTCAGGAAGTCGAGTCAGTAAAAATTCTGTGCAGGTCGCCGCAAATCTCCTAGGCCCTGTCCCCGGCAACCCCAGGGCCGCAACCGGGGCGGCCGGCTTGATGGTCAACTCCCTCTACGAACTTGCCAAGGTCGAGAACCCGCACGAGGTATTCAGCAAGGGCCAGAAGATCACCACGCGGGGTGTCAGAGCGCTGGCAGCCGGATGACGAATTCACAGCCCTGGGGAACGAGGTTGCGTTGCTGCACCAAACCCTGGTGTTGTTCCACAATGGATTTCACCAAGTAAAGCCCCATGCCGGCACCGGGTTTGCTCAAGGCATTTCGGCCGCGGAAAAATTTTTCGAAGATTTTTTCACGCTCACTGGGTTCGATGCCTGGGCCCTGGTCGGTAACCGTCACGATAACCTCTTGCGCCTGACGCTCAATCCGCAGTTTCACAGCCTCTGGCTCGGGCGAGTGACGCCTTGCATTGACGATCAGGTTGCGCAGGGCCACACCCATCAACTCAGGATCCCCCAACATCATCACGGGGCCAGTCGTGCGGAGTTGAACGATTGGACCCTCTTGATCGTTGACGTCCATCACGATTCGTTGCGTGAGCTGAGACAGATCAAAGGTCTTATGGAGTTGGCTAGCGGAGTCGGCCACCAAACGCTCATAAGACAGATATTCCTCCATCAACGCAATCAAGCGCTTATTCGCTCGAATGATTTTTTCAACACGGGTTCGGATCTGGTCAGACAAACCTGACTCGGTGAGCAGGTTGTCGCAAGTCGAGGCAATGATGCTCAGGGGCGTTCTGAATTCATGCGAAACCATACCCAGGAAAGTTGCCTGCTCCTGACGTAATCGACTTTCAGCCTCCAGTTGGTACTCTGCTTGTTGCTTGTCCTTTCGCAACCGAGAGTAGGCAGCGAATACGCTGACACTCATGATGAGCATGTGCAAGAAGGTGCCGATCTGGTAAGCGTTGTTGCTCCAGAAATTAGGTTCCACCCATCCGATATTTTTCAAAAATCGCCACGCCACCCCAATATAGAAAACACCAAATGCCATCAGGAAAAATTGGGCTGAACGATCCCCCTTGATGGCTCGCCAAGCGGCCAGGCCAGCACTGAAGAGAATCAGGTTCAGCGCATAAAACTGAATGATGGGCATCGCCGTCGAATATCGCCCACTCAAAATCAACGCCATGCTGATCAAGAAAAAAATCACACTGAGGCCTTTGACGCATAGGGGAATCCACTTCAATTCCGAACGAAATTTTAAAATTTCAAAAGTGAAAAATGCGGATATTGGTACCGACATAGAAATCCAAAGACCCGTCCAGGTGAGGAAACTCTCTTCCCCCAATCCCGGGAAAAATTGTCTTGGCCAGGCCGCCGAAAAAAATGATGCCATCAAATTGGTCAGGACGTAAAGCATGTAAACGAAGTGAAGGCGATCCCATGACCACAAGCTCCAGATCCCGTAAAACAACACGATCAACAGGCAAGCTCCATACACACCACCCCATATAAAACGGACATTTGCGTGGTGTTTTACAAAGGCTTCAGGCTGCCACACCGTCAACTCAGCAGACATGGATGTTTGCGTTATCACCCTCAGGAAGTAGGTGTTGGGCCTGGGATGGGTCAACTTCAAACCAAAGACCGGCACACGGTAGTCAAAGGCATGATGCCTCAAGTTCGATGACAACCGCCCGGGAATTTGAGCCAATCTCCCATCGGCCTGTTGCTCATACAACTCCACATTCATGAACAGCGGTTGCTCGACTTCAAACCACCACTCTGTCGGGCTGGTTTCATCATGCCGTGACAACTCAAAAGCCACCCAGACGGCATCCGAAGTGAATCCTCGGTTGAACGAGGGTTCAACCGGGGGCGCTGAGTCTCGGTAAAGTTGTGCGATCGCTTCAACCCCCAGAGCTCGGCTGGGATCATGCAAAACACGCAAATGCTGAACCCGCTGCTTCACAGAGGACGAAGTCAGCACGTTGTGGGAGGGTTGAAACGGCGTATTGGAAAATGCGCCCCCCCCTGTCATCATCAAGGCCATTAAGATCGTCTTGCACAACAAGTGGACAATGTGTCGTGTCATGTCACTGGGTAGCCTCTGATATCGGTTGATATGCTATTGAGAATTGCGTGGGGGTGTTGGAATGTCGAAAATATTGCTGCTCGATGACGAGTCGGAATTGCGAGAGGAGGTGGCGGCCTACCTGCGTCAACAAGGTTTTGACGTGGACGAAGCAGCCAGCTTGCGTGAGTTCGATCAAAAGATGCGCGCAAAGCAGTATGACATGGTGATCCTGGATCGGCTGTTGCCTGATGGTGATAGCCTGGAGCGGGTAGACGACTTCAGAGCGCAGCACCCTCACTGTGGTGTCATCATGTTCACCGCCCGAGATTCCAGCCGGGATCGCATCAGTGGATACAAATTGGGCGCAGACCACTATCTCACCAAGCCCATCCGCATGGATGAATTGTCTGTCATTGTGATGGCACTGTCGCGCCGCCTCCAGGCCAACCAGGTTTGGCGATTGAACTCGGCCGGCTGGAGTCTGACAACTCCTGACCATCAATCGGTGAACCTGACGGGACTGGAATATGTCTTCATGTACGAGCTGGCACAACATGCCCCTCGGGCCGTTACACGCGCGGCGTTGGTCGAGGCCCTGGGCAAAAGTCAGGACAGTTATGACCCTCGTAATTTGGACACACTGGTGCTTCGCCTTCGCAAGAAAGTCCTGGAAACCACTGGCATCGCACTGCCCCTGAAAACTATGCATGGCTCCGGCTACAGCTTCTCGCTGGCCATTCCCATCTTCTGACGAAAAAGATGGCTATTTTTAGTGCTTAAATACACAACATCCGGCCTCATGGTCGACATCAAATCGTCAGTTTTTGTCAGATAAATTGACCGATTCTCGCTAACCTAACCGTCAGGCCGTTGCTTTGTCCGTCGTTCGAAGGATATCCCCGTTGACAGGCGGACAGGGATTTATTCTGTGTAGAAGCAGGATCAGATTGCAAACGGCGATCAGCACGTTCTAAGGATTTACAGTGAGATTTCACCATTCCACGCTGGCTATCAGTTTGGCGCTGGCGCTTGGCGGTTGTGCCACCA
>Ga0255096_1000207_pt1 | contig 33131 bp, 40 predicted proteins | sample Colum_Atlam_RepA_2_FD_188563 | JGI IMG/M metagenome (GOLD analysis project Ga0255096, IMG submission 188563) | Freshwater microbial communities from Columbia River, Oregon, United States - Colum_Atlam_RepA_8d | ecosystem: Environmental > Aquatic > Freshwater > River | place: USA: Oregon... | reverse complement strand
GCAGCAAACCGCACCAGTGAGAATGAGACGCACACGAGGATGAGGCGAATCGACAAGACTACCCGCAAGTGGATTCGCAATGAAGCCGACGAGAAAGCGGCGTTCAACGGATGCCGCATGGACGAAGCGAGGGGCCAGTTTGTTGTTGATTGGGCAAGAGATAATTTGGTTCTGTGGGAGGGCGAGTGTGCAGGTCAGCCGCTGATTGCCAGCGACTGGCAATATGATTGTGCCATGCGGTTGTTTGGATGGGTCAAAAAGTCGGAGCGGTGGAAACGTGAAATTCGGCGTTTTCGAGAAGCCCTGATCGGCAAACCAAAGAAAAACAAGAAGTCCCCGACAGTCGCATGGTGGATGCTTTACCTTCTGGACGGCGACGGCGAGCCAGGGCAAAACTGCTACACGGCAGCGAAAGACGGCCAGCAAGCTCGAATCGTTCAGGAGCACGCAATCAAAATGGTGCAGGCGTCGCCAACGCTCGCGCAGTACATGCGGATCAATAAAACAGATTTTTCGATATCGGTCGACGAAACCAATTCGAAAATGAAGGTTTTGAGCAGCGATAACGCCGCCAGCCAGAAAGCAAAAGAAGGTCTCAACGGCTCGTGCTCAGTCGACGAATTACACGTTGTTGATGAGGCTTTCATGAAGCGTATCACCAGAATGGGGATTTCCCGGTCTGAACCTATGGTGATTCAGGTGACGACGGCTGGCGATGATCCGATGAGTTACGGAAAGCAGAGATACGACTACGGCCAGCGGGTCAACTCAGGAGCATTCGACAACGAAACGTTTTTCTTTGATTGGCACGAAGCACCACCAACGCTGACGGATGACGAGCTCTCAAAGGATCCTGTCCGATATGGTAAGCTTGCGAATCCAGCATGGGGACACACGGTTGGCGAGGAAGAATACATTGCTGACTTTAAGAGCTGCGATACTCCCAGCAGCCTCAGAACGTTCAAAATGTATCGTCTGAATATCTGGCAGCAGTCGTCAAATCCTTTTCTGCAGTCACACGACTGGAACGCATGTCAAGACGCTACCTCATGGGATCGGCTGGCAGAATTGCCATGCTGGGCTGGTCTCGATCTGTCCAGAACACGCGACCTGTCTTCGTTGTGTCTGTGTTTCAAAGAATCTGACGACTGTTTGCACTTTCGCTGGTGGTTCTGGATGCCGGAAGAGACCGCTAAAGCCAGAGCATCAGCAGCACCGTTTGTAGACTGGGCTCACGATTCACGAGCTCAACTGACTTTGACGGACGGAGATTGGATCGATTACGACTACATCTGGTCGACATTATGCGAAGTTCAGAAACGTTTCCGAGTGCAGAAACTGCTATACGACAAGCGTTTCGCAGACTATCTTATACAGCGTGTGATGCTCGGAGAACGCAACAGCGACTGCACGTGGAAACATGAGCCGGCAGAATACCAGATCGAGGATTGCCATCAGGGACCGGCGACACTTTCAGAACCGATCGAAGAATTTGAAAAACTGGTCATCAGCCATCGTTTACATCATGACGGAAACCCGGTCGCAGCGTGGCAGGCCAGTAACGTGACACGAGGCCGAAACGGATTGCTGTGTAAACCTCATGGAAAGGATGACGTGAGAACCATTGATGGCATGCAGGCGGCTGTCATGGCTCTTGCTGGAGTGGAAAAAGGGGAGGCTACTTTCGCCTATTCAACACCAGATTCCGGTGTTGTTCTTTTCTGAAAGATAACTCATGGAATTCGGCGTTTCTGAAATCGTCTGCAATCCGCTTCCGGTCGGTTCCGGCCTGACAAATCTGTCTGCACGTGACGCGCAGGGCTGGGAAGTTGTTGGAGGTGGATCAAAGTCATCGGCTGGTGTCCGTGTCACGCCGACGAGTGCGATGGGATACCCGCCACTCTGGCGAGCTCTTAATCTGGTTTCAGATAAAATCGCTTGTCTGCCGTTTGACTGTTTCGAGCGTGACGGTGATGACAGGAAATTCGCAGCAGAGCATCCAGCCAATCGGCTAATGAGAGGAGATGCCAGCGAATGGACGCACGGCGAAACGGTTCGCAAGACGCTCACCGCTCACGCCATGCTTTACGGTAACGGGTTTGCGGTCATCGACCGAGATTCAAGACGCAACCCGATTGAGCTCACAATTTTGGATCCGCAGAAAACAGGAATCCGGATTGTTGAAGGTGAGCTCTGGTACTTCACGTGGATTGACGACGAACAGGCAAAGATTCCGGCTCGTGACGTGCTGCACATCAAAGGATTGAGCCACAACGGACTATTCGGCCATGACGTGATTTCGCTTATGAAAGACGCACTCGGCGTCGGCATGGCTGCACAGCAGTTTGGTGGCAGGTTCTTCGGACAGGGCAGCAACGTCGGCGGCTTGCTGATGATCCCTGGCCACTTCGACGAACAGAAGATCCGAAACACGATGTCAGCCTGGGAGAAGATGACTCAGGGTCTGCAGCAGGCCCACAAGGTCGCCTTGCTTCAGGATGGCGCGAAGTTTCAGCAGTTGACGCTCGCCCCGAATCAGGCTCAGTTTCTCGAGACTCGTCAGTTCGAAATTCGATCGACAGTCGCCAATATTTTCGGGATTCCTCCGCACAAGCTCGGAGACGATTCACGCACGTCTCACAACTCGTTGGAATCAGAGAATCAAGCGTTTCTTGATGACTGCATCAACCCATGGCTGAAGGAGTGGGAGCGTGAGTGCCGTCGTAAACTGCTGACGGATCGTGAACGAAAGAATGATACACATTTCTTCGAGTTCAACCGTGAAGCCTTGGTCTCGATGGAGTACGAAAAGAAGGTGAACGGTCTTTATCGCCTGAAGGAAATGGGCGTTATGAACGACAACGAAATTCGACGAGTGCTGAACATGCCGGATCTCGGCGAAGAGGGAGAGATTCGGTTTCATCCCGCCAACTGGGTCAGGGCTGACATGTCTGCTCAGGCGGCTCAGATGGGTGCTCAAACTATGCAGGATCAGGCGCAAAACGCAGACAGAACGCCACCAGATCAGCCACAGAACGCGATTCTTAAGGCGATTCTTGAGACTTCCGTGACAAAGAACCTGCAGATTGAGAAAGATCGTGTAGTCCGAGCTGCAAAGACTCGCAATAACTTTTGCGATGCCATTGATGGCATCTACGAAACTTGGCAGTCAAGTTTCGTGGACACGCTCGGTTGGAAAACTGTAAAGACCATCACGGCGATTTCGACACATGTGGAAACAAGCAAACAACAGTTGCTTGAAGTGGCTGGAAGCAGCACCACAAGCAATCTGGAAAAGAATGTGCGCGATCTTGTGTCGTGCTGGGATGAACGCGGTGAGATGCTCGTGTCAAATTTGATGAAAGCAGCACAATGAGACCACAGATTTCACTTTCCGGAATCACGCTGAAACGATCAACTGCGGAGCGTGACGCATTCCGTGAGCTTTACGGAGTCGTCGCAACGTCAGCCGATCAGGTCTGGAATGTCACAGACAATGAGGTTGATTTCTGGCTGCACGGAATCGTCGGCGATGACTATACGCAGACGGATGCTGGCACGTTTTCAAAAGTGCTGGCACAAAACAAAGGCAAGACACTGAATCTGTACGTCAACTCGCCCGGCGGATTGGCGTATGACGGTGTTGCGATGTTTAACGCAATTCAGGCGCATCAAGGAAGAACAATCGGGATCATTGACGGGCTCGCTGGTTCTGCGGCCAGCCTTGCAATCACCGCATGCGACACAGTCAAAGGGTACGAGACCTCGAAATTCCATCCACACTATTCGCTGTGCGTCGCCATGGGGCACGCCAACGATATCAGAGATACGCTTTTGCAGATGGAGAAACTGGACGCAGACCTTGAACGGATTTATTCTGCCAGAACTGGCCTCAGTATCAGCCAGGTCAAAACACATCTCATCGGCCCGCACGGAGACGGGACGCACTTTACCGCCACGGAAGCAAAGTCTTCAGGTTATATCGATGACGTGATCCCGATGACAACGAAACGGGCACGCAATCAGACGGGCGAAATGGTGAACTATGCCGAAAGAACGAAGCTCTCGTATGTGCAAGCACTGCAACGGCATTACAGAAGTCGAGACTGATGTGCCGAACCACATCCTGCATGCAATTCTGACGTTTTGTACGCTCGGAATGTGGTTGCCGGTGTGGGTTATCGTTTCTGTGGAGCGTCGAATCTGGATCTGTCTCAGGTGTCGGAGAATGATCAGTGGGTAAAAGGTCAGGTACATCGACGGCACGAGGCGGAGGTGCGGCCGGAGGTGGTTCGGATCCAAACACAACGTCATTGGATCGTCTCGAAACGGTCGGCGGTGAATCGTTGACACGCGCAGAAACGCGAGCGGTAGCGGAATATCAGAACGAGGCATATCGAAACGTAAATCGTGTTCTTCGTGGTCAGGATACAGTCGGATCTGGGAACAAGGAACGAATACGAAAAGAGTCACAGGAAATCATCGCAGGAGTCGACTCTGCGTTTCGTAAGGCTCCCGCGTTGAAAGCCGATGCACAGGTGTTGCGTGGCGTCAATCCGTCGAATGTTGCCGATATCCTGAGCTCAAGTAACCCTGTCGGAAAGGTATTAACAGAAAAAGGGTACGTCAGCACAACGACGCGAAAGGGTGGATACTACCTTGACAGAAACGTAGTCATGGAAATTCGCGTTCCGAAAGGAACAAAGGTTTTGCAGCCACGTGGCGGCAATCGGCGAGAACGTGAGGTGCTTCTAAATCGCGGAACGAAAATGAAGGTCACTGGGGTAAGAACGGAGAAAAACCCTTTCACCGGTGAAACGCGTACAATCCTGCAAATGGATGTCATCCGGTGACGCTCGCTCGCACCGGAGTGTATCGCCAGCGCTGGCATTCATCTCACCCGCTCGGCATTCCTGACCTGCTGCCGGACATGCTGTGGCAACCGTCCGAACCAGTTCAATTGAAAATCTGCGGATACACGCCACTTCGGCCAGACACAGCAGGCGGTTGTGTCTACGCTTACTGGACTGATGATTTTCGATTCGAGTGTCTGTGGAATAAACCACTGACAATGCTCGATAAGATTCACCGTGCCAACGTGTCAGCGATCGTGGAGCCTGATTTTTCGCTTTACGATGATGATCCGATGATCTGCCAGATGTTCAACGTTTACAAAACTCGCTGGGTCGGTCGGTTTTTGCAGGAGCACGGCGTTGCTGTCATTCCGTCGGTGTCATGGTCAACGGTAAAATCCCTGTCGTGGTCGTTGATTGGAATTCCGAAGTTTGCCCCAGTGGTTGCAATCGAAGGCAGGCCCAGACAGCGGCGGAACTGGCTCCCATGGATTCAGATCGTCAATGAGATTGTTTATCGTCTTCAACCTCAGCGTGTTTTATGTTACGGGGCAACGCGGGAAATGGTTTCGCAGATCAACTGCGATGTGATGGCATTCACGTCAGCGAATCCACGTAGCAGAATTCCTCAGAGAATAATTCTTGACAGAATAGCGTCTGTCTCATAGTGTAACTCTCAATCAGCGGCTCTACCTCGTGCGTAGGTAACCGCAACGATCGATTTGATGTCTCGTGCGAAGCGTCAATCGTTTGCAGTTTTGGGTATTTCCAAACCTGCCAGCGATTGACGCTTTTTGCGTTGGTCCTGGCGAATAACAAGGACCAACACACATGAAATTTGATGAACTGGTGCAGAAACGCACCGGCCTGCTTGATCAGGCAGAGCAAATCCTGAATCTTGCTGCAGACGCTCAGGCGTTGACGGCGGAACAGGAAACAGAAGTCGGCAAACTGCATGCAGAAGCGGAAACGCTGAAAGCTCAGATCGACGAAATGCAGGCGGCAAATGACCGGGCTGCAGCAATGCAGGCCAAACAGGAAGAACTGCGCAACGCGAAACTCAATCCTGTCGTGAACCGCATTGCCAAGAAACTCACTGGAGCACCGGCGCAGCCACACAACACCGTTTCAGAGTTCAAACTTCCGGCACAGGTTCGACGCGAATCTGTGAAGAACTTCAGCGGCGTTGATGACTCCGGGATGAGTCCGAACGAACGTGCTTACCGATTCGGCCAGTGGGCACTCGCAACAGCGTCTCTTACCTGTCCAAACCTTTACAATTTTTCACGAAGTGTTGAGTTTTGTCAGGAAAACGGCTTGTTTAACGTTCACGGCGTTGGCGGAGGTGACGTCAGCAACGCGGGGATTTTCGTTCCTGAAGAATTCCGTGCTGACATTATTCGACTCGTCGAAAACTACGGCGTTGCACGTCGGCTGATGGATATTGAGCCAATGGGCTCAGCGTCCAAGGTTGTTCCTCGTCGCGTCGGCGGTTTGACTGCCTATGCTGTCGGTGAAAACGCAGCAGGAACGGAATCCGATGCTGAGTGGAACGAAGTTCGTCTGACGGCTCAGAAGTTCATGGTGCTTTCACGCATGAGCAATGAACTGTCAGAAGACTCCGTTATCCGAATTGCTGACAGGCTGGTTCAGGAAGTGGGTCTGGCCTTCGCTCTGAAGGAAGATCAGTGTGCGTTTAATGGTGATGCGACTTCGACATACAACGGCATCACAGGAATTCGCACGCGTCTCGATTCGCTGACGGCTGGCACTGCTCCGGGGCTCGTCCTCGGTGCTGGCAATGCCTACAGCGAACTGACTCTCGCAAACTTCTCCAGTGTCGTGGCGGCTTTGCCGGAGTACGCAGCAGCAAACCCGGCCTGGGTATGTCACCGCACGTTTTTCTACAGCGTAATGCAGCCTCTGGCTCTTGCCGCTGGTGGAACGACTGCTGGTGATATCGTGAATGGTGTTCCAGCTCGCTTCCTTGGGTTTCCTGTCTACTTCAGCCAGGTATTTCCAAGCACTGCAGCCAACAGCCAGATTCCTGTCATCTTCGGTGACATGATGATGGGTGGCCTGTTTGGAGATCGTCGCCAGATGTCAATCGCATTCAGCGATACGGCAACTGTCGGCGGTCAGAGCATGTGGGAACGTGACCAGATCGGCATCAAAGCAACAGAACGCTTTGACATTGTCTGGCACGACTACGGCACGAACAGCGTTGCAGGTCCGATCTGTGGGCTGGAAATGGCAGGTAGCTAGTCGGATATGACTGGCTGATTCGATACCCGCCGGCCGCTGTGGTCGGCGGGACTTTTGCGAACAATCCCACAAGGGGAAAAAATACAATGCCGAATCGACTCGATTTTAAACTGGTCAGCATCACGCCTCCGGCGGTGATTTCTGACAATGCGACGCTCACCACTGGTGAGATCGACACAGCAGGTTGGGAGCACCTCGAAATCATCGTTTACGAGGGAGCGACTGACATTGCTATGGCGGCTCTTAGTGTCACGGAATCAGACACATCTGGTTCCGGTCATGCCAACGTTACAGGGCTTGTCTGGGGCACGTCGACGAACATTGACGGCAGCACGTCAGCCTTGCCTTCCGCAACTGATGATAACCTGTTTCAAGTGGCTCAGATCGACCTCCGCGGACGTAAGCGGTACATCGATGTCACCGCCACGACTGGTGACGGGGCTGCCGGAACTTACATCGCCATTCTCGGTCGCCTGAGCCGTGGTGAAGTGACTCCGACGTCAGCCAGTGAAGCTGGGGCAAACGAAATTCTCCGAGTATGACACGGTCAATCCGTTTTGTTCGGCCATGGATGGGGCGAGGCGTGGGTCAGCTTGACTCACGCCTCAATCCCGGCGTGATGACGATGCTGGTATCTATGGGTGTGGCGGAATGGCAGTCTGAATCCGAGCCGGTTCAGCAGCAACAGCACAGCGAAAAGCGGAACCGCAAACGTCGATGAGCACGACTTACAAAGTCACGACAGAGCCTACCTCTGAGCCGGTTTCTCTCAGCGAGTTCAAAGACGCGCTGAGAGTTTCCGGTAATGACTTTGATGTTGAGCTGACTCAATTGCTGAAGGAGGCTCGGCAATGTGTGGAGAACGATTCCATGAGGAAGCTCGTGACGCAAACAGTCACGATGTACATGGACGATTTCCCAGACATGGACGAGGTCGAGTTCCGGTTGTGGCCGATCACCAGCGTGAGCTCGGTGAAATACTACGATGGCGATGGAACGCTGCAAACGCTGAGCACGGATTATTACTGGACGAACTTGATTGAGGTTCCGCCGGAAATCACGCTGAAGTCTGGTTTTTGGTGGCCACTGACGCAACTGGATCGGCCAAATTCAGTGGAAATTGTTTTGGTGTGTGGGTCCGCAGTTGCGTCAGTTGACGTCACAGCAAAACTCGCAATCAAAGAACGTGGAAAACTGCTTTGGTCCGGCTGCGATGGTAGCGAAATGAACTATCAGCGGCTTATCAGTCGGCTGATGTGGACCGGATACAAGGCGGCGCAGTCATGAAGTGTAAAAGCGTCGCACAGTACGACAAAAAAGTCAGGATCGAAAAGCCAAACGGCACGGCAGACGCGCACGGCCACGTTGATCTGACTAATGACGACAACTGGCAACTGGTGATTTCTCCGTTTTGCTCGTGCATGAGCAAAGGCGGTCGTGAGTTTTGGAAGGTGGCTCAGGTAAACGCAGACGTCAGCCACGTGTGGAAAACGCAGTATTCAAAAACGCTCATCAATTGCACCACAGATCATCGGTTAGTTTTTGATGGGCATGAGTACGAAATTCTAAGCATTGTTGATGTGGATCTGGACAACCGAGAAATTGAAATTCAGACGAGGCGAGCCGTGTAATGGTAAAACCGAAGCCATTTTTGACGAAGTCTGAAAAGTCTTCAATCAAAAAGTTTCGGTCACTGGCTGGCAATTACAAGGCGACTGTCAGCGGTCTGGAGGCGTTATCAAAAAATCTTGAAAACCTGTCAAAAGGGATGAGAACCAAGCAGATTACGAAAGCGGTATCTGCTTCTGCAAAAGCAGCCGTAAAACTGATCAAAGGAGAAATACCGTCACGCTACAAAGGCGCTCGGCAATCGATTGGGTGGAGACGCCCGAAGCGAAAATACAATGGTGGTCAGATCACTGCGAAAGTGGGCGTAGGTGTAGGCAAAGCGACAGAAGCCAAAGCGAAGAGAACGACGAAGTCGCATGACAAGCACAAGGCTGGCGGAAAAAAGGGCGTCGGTATCAGTGCAGCGAATGCTCATTGGTTTTTTCTCGGCACTGATGAGCGATACACAGGAACAAAAAGAGTTCGTCGTGGCGGAAAAACAATCGGACGCGTAGACACTGGCGGAAAGAAAAAATACGTCGGTCGCATGCCGAAAAAGATTAAAAGCGTTTCTTCAATATTGGCATCATACAAAACGATGCATCTTCGGATCATTAAAACCTATGCGGTAGCTGGTCTGCGAATGTTTGTAAGGCAGGTATCTTCCGGACTAAGTTCAGCGGTAAAAGCGGCTGACAAAGCAGGAAAGATCAAAAAGTTTTGAAATCCGGTTTGGTCGCATTACTGACGGCGAATGCATCGATTTCCGCAATTGTCGGAAGTCGTATCTACGTCAATCACGCACCACAAAAAGCCGCATTTCCCTACATCGTTCTGACACAGATGAACTCTGAGGAAAACCCGTGCATTGATGGCGGTTCCTCAGACTTTCGATTCCTGACATTTGACATTGACTGCAAGGCAAAAACGTCCGTGCAGGTGGCAACACTGGCCAAGACGGTCAGACGATATCTGGACGACTACACCGGAGCAGCAGGAACAGACACCATTGACGCGGTATTGATGAATGGCGAATCAGACGATCTCGAGCCACCTACAGACGGCTCTGACACACCAACTTATGTGATCACACTCGACTGTGATATTCACTTCCACGAAACGTGAGGATAGCCAATCATGGCAAAGGTCAAAGTAAAGGGCTCAGTCATTCGTCAGACCATTGCGTCAACGCTGACGGCCGTGGCTCAGATCACTGAGTTTTCACATTCCGGGGCTGAGTCAGAAACTTACGACTCAACCACGATCGACACCTCAGGAGCCGGTAAGGAATACAGCCAGACCGGCTATTCCGAAGGCGGTTCCTTTGACTTCGCAATTTTCTACGATCCTGCGTTGGCTGGTCATCAGGCAATCACGGATCTGGTCACCACACCGGCTGAATGTGTCTGGGAAATTGAATTCGCAGACACTGGCACAACAAACTGCGGATTCACTTCCGCAGGTGTTGGGTTTGGTTTCACCGGTGCAATGAATGACGGTCTGAAAGCCGACGTCACATTGAAACTTGATCAACTGCTGTCGTACTCCACATGATGATTCGATTGATTCGTGAAGACTTGCTGGTTGCGTCTCATGTCGCCGATGCCGACGGCATGACGACGCGAAACGGCCGGCGGTATTGGGTCGCAGGAACGCAGATCGACGTTGATAAGCGTTCCTGTCAATTGCTCGTCGGTAATGGTGACGCAGAGCCAGTAGATGAAGAGTCTGAGGCGTGCTGCGTTGGATGGCAGAACAAGAGGGCAGAGGTTTTATTGTCTCGGGAAATGCTGGCGAAAGGAATTGAGCCAGAAGACCGGGAGCGTTTTCGAAATGGCGAAATCCTCGGGTATGACGAGGACGGAAACGACATTCCCGGCCCGAACTATTGCGAAGAGGATGATTGTGAATGACTCGAACTGTTGTCAGTGCTGATGAGTTTCTTTCTGCTCCAGCTCTTGAACGTGCGAAACGGGACGTGCCAGTACCGGAGCTCGGTGAAGGCAAGGTGATCCCAATTTGGGGCATGACGCCACGAGAACGGACCGAATGGGAAGACAAGCAGCAGCAACTGAGCAAGGCACAGCGAGCGAAGCAGAAATCTGAGATTCGTGAGCGAATTCTGGTTGAGTGCTGCAGAGACGATGCCGGAAGCAAGTTGTTTACGCTGGCACAAATTGAACAACTCGGCCAGAAACGCGGAGACGTGATTGAGCGACTTGTAAACGTGGCTCTCGAACTCAGTGGGTTCACGTCGCAGGACTTGGAAACACTCGTAAAAAACTCAGACGCAGCCCCAGACGCCTGACGGCTCTGCGGCTGGCTGAACATGTAAAGAAGACACTAGACGTCGATGCAATGCTGGAAGAAATGACGCACCAGCAGTTCAACGAATGGTGTGCGAAAGACCTTGTCGAACCGATTGGAACCGATTTGGGCGTTGCTCATGTGGTCGCGAAACTTGGTGTTCTGATTGCTGGAATCATGGGCCAGAAAATTGAAGAAACTGATTTTCTGCCGTGGCTGAAAAAGACGACGAGCGTTCCGCCGTTGTCTCCAAAGCAATCAGCGGCACTTATCACCAGTCACCTGAAGATGTTGAAAGGATCACAATAAATGGCTGTCATTGGTGATCTGGTCACACGTCTAAGTGTTGACGGGCGAAACTTTCAGAGCGGGCTGTCAAAAGCTCAAGGTCAGGCAAAATCGTTCGCTGCGTCGGTCGGTTCAATTGTGAGCGGTATTGCGATTGCTGATATTGGCGGCAAGGCAATCGGCGGGATTCTTTCACTCGGACAAAGCGTCGCGCAATTGGCGGCTGACGCGCAGACCGCACAGATTCAATTTGAGGTTTTGACCGGCTCTGCTGAAAAAGGCGCAGCACTTTTCAAAGACGTCGAAAGGTTCGCAGCTCGGACTTCATTCAATTTGGAGTCTGCTGCTGATGCAACAAAAAGCTTACTGGCTTCAGGTGTCGCGGACACTCAGATCATGAGCACGCTGCAGCTTCTTGGCGACCTTGCGATGGGAGACGCCAATAAGCTCGGATTTCTGTCGAAGGCATACACAGACGTAATGAATAAAGGGAAATTGCAGGGTCAAGAGATTCGGCAGTTCGCAGAAAACGGCGTCGGTATTATCGGAGCTCTGTCAAAAACGCTAAACAAGAGCACGTCGGAAATTTTGACAATGTCGGAAGCTGGCCAGATTAGCTTCACTGACATGCAGACGGCTTTGCTGAGTCTCACCGGTGAAGGTGGTCGGTTTCACGATATGATGGCACGAATCAACGAAACATTCACAGGCCAGTGGAATTCACTCGTTGAAAACGTGCAGACACTCGGCCGTGAAATTGGGACGGCAGTTTTGCCGAACCTGACAAGCATGGTCACGGTAGCGAACGAGATCCTGCAAAAGTTCAACATGCTGCCGGATAAAATGAAGTTTCTGTCTGACGTGCTGACAGCATCTTTTGACGTGGTTGTGGAATCGATCAAGGTCAAATGGGACGAGATGCTTGCGGCGATGATCGCGAAGGCGTGGGAGGCTGGCAAAAACATCGCGAAAGCCATGAGCCCGACAAACTGGGGACTCGAGGCAGGGCAGTCTTTGCGGGATCATTTCACAGGCAATGCTGATGCAGCGGCAGCACAAGGCGTTACACCACTTCAGGAAGCACAGAATCGCCTTGGCGGTTTAATGAACACGCTGCAGTCTCAGGAACTGCCACCAGCACCGGCGGCATCCGATCTGGCAGCAGCACTACCACAGGCAGTGGACGGTTCAAAACTGACTGCATTGTTCGGAACGGCAATGGAGAAGGCCGCGCCATTGCTTGCTGGCGCAAAACAGTTTGGTGAAACAAAGGTCACTGAATGGAAAACATGGGGCGAGGGGTTAAAAGGAACTGCCGAAAACTGGCTCGGCAATGATGTTCGAAACGAGTCAGCAATGCAGGGCGCAAAAACAGAAAAACAAACTTCCGGCGCTATGTTTTCAGGACAAGCGGACACATGGTCAACGGTCATTGCTTCGATGTTTGGTGCGAAGCAAGATCCGATGATCAAAGAAACGAAGTCACAGACAAAACAGATCGTTGACGCACTCAAGAACAACGGTCCCGGCAAAGCGGCTCCTGTGTTTAAGGAGTTTGTCACCGCATGACAGTGACACTTTTGGGAGAAGATACGGCAGGAAGGCAAGCGAAAAACTCGCAAGGAATCCGCACGTACACACGCGTATTTAAGCTTGAGACATCGAGCGTGTCGGAAGGGCCTTACGCCGTCGGGTCTGCCGCCGGGCTCCCACTGATTGGCAGCGTTCATAACGAAGATTCTTCTGCCTATTGCATCGATTTAACGCCAACTAACAACAACCCGTGGAAGGGATGGATAGTCACTGCTGAATACAGTTCTGCGCGTGAGATGGCAGAAAATCCCGCCAGTGACCCTATTCAGATCACGTGGAGCACTGAACAGTATCAGATCGTGGCCGCAAAAGACCGAAACGGGAAGCCAATTCTGAACAGTGCCGGCGACTACTTCAGCGATCCTCCACCAATGCGGGATGTGTCACGGAGAATCGTGACGATCGAGAAAAACATGACGAGTGTTCCGAGCTGGATCCTCGACACGCAGGACGCTGTTAACAGCTCGTCATTCACGATCGATGGTGTGACGATCGGTACTGGCAAAGCGAAAGTCCAGCGAGTCAGCATAGGACCAAAGGAATTCAGAAACAACACTGTATATCGAAAAGTCGGAATCGAGATTCATTTGCAGAAAAACGGCTGGGATCTGGAAATCCTTGACTGCGGATTTCGTAAACGCAACGCCAGCAACAAGCTCGAAAAGATCCTGTCGGAAGGTGACGGAACGGACGTCACAACACCAGTTCCGTTGAACGGATCTGGGGCTGTTTTGAACAATCCAACGCCGGACACCACTGTGTTTGGTTCTTACAACGTGTATCCGCTGTTTAACTTCTCACTGCTTCCATTGGCCTGAGGTGACTTGTGGCGAACGAAATCACACTATCGCATTCCATGCAGGTGAGCAATGGGCAATATAAACATCAGTATCTTCCAGATCAGCGATCAATCACGCAGACGAATCCTGGCTACATTGACATGATCGTCAGTATCGGGACGACTGAGGAAACGCTGTCGTTTGGTGATCTCGGCACTGTTGGTATTGTCACAATCACGAATCTGGACGCGACGAACTACGTGGAACTCGGGTTCTCCACCGGCGTCTACGGCGACAAACTGACAGCGGCAAAATATGTGCCGCACACATACGAGCGAAACGGCTCAGCCACGTTTTACCTGAAAGCCAACACTGCAACGTGTAAGGTCCACGTCATCGCATACGAGGCTTAAAAACGATGGCAGAGGAACAAGGCTACCTACTCGGCGAAAAAGCTCTCAAGCAAATTGACCGATTGATTGCTGAACGGAATCGCCAGTTTCAAAATGAGACGCCGAAACAAGGGCGTTTCATCGCTGGGCGTGACAAATGTGCTGTCATTCTTGACGCCGCACTCGATGTCGCGACACATTCACTGACAGGAGCCACCAGTTGTCTAGCGACTCGTTGCGGATGGTCTCAGGCAGATACGGAATACGCAGAGCAATCCGTACAAATCACGGTCTGGAATCACAGCGAATTCGATTCCTACGAAATCGACACGTTTGGTAAAGCTGAATGGATCGACGGTCACTGGTGGTTCCTCGGCGATTGCGCACCAATGGCAGCGAGGTGAGCGATGGCGTTTAAGCTTTGCTGCAGTTGCAATCAAATCGCTTCGCTGCGTGGCTTCAGTAAAACTGACGGCGAATTGATCTGGGAACGTCAGTTGTATCTGCCACAGCTAGCCACCGACGGAACCATCTGGGGCATCTTTTGCCAAATCGACAATTCAGATGCGTCTCGAAATTACCGTGTAATTGCACCATCAGTTTCATTTCCAGCAATTGGGTCAACGCCTGCCTCAGCATCGTCCGGAAGGCAAGGCGTAAAGCTATGGTATCGACAGATTGACGCTGATACCGGTCTCACGTTATATGATGCTTCGTGGTACTGGTACTCATGGAAATCGTCCGGATCGTCTGCTGAGTTTGGTGACAGCAATCGGCCGTTTGTCGTAGATGCCATTTTCCAGCAAGACCTGGCATCGATCAACGCAGATAAGTGGCACGTTTCACCAAACGGGCTACAGGCACGATGTCGTATAGAATCCTTTGACACATACAATACGACGACAACGCGTAGTTATCGACTTGTCGCCAGTGCGGTCAGAAGTGGCGGAAGTGCTTCAATGACATTCACCGCAGCCGCGAACGGCATTCGTGGTGCGGCCAGTGTGACCATTAGCAATGTTGTGGGAATGTCGGCAACGTCTTTCGCCTCGGCACTCGATGCAGGTTTGCCGCATATTGTATCGATCACAGCAACTGGTGGCGATTACCCGTACAATCACATTGATTTCGAAATCGAGTGGGAAACCGATGACAAACATTTTTCGTCTTACACGTTTCCGGCGAGTAGTTCAGAAGATCCGGTCATTCGTGATCTGGCAACTGGGAATATCACAGGCGTAATCACAACGACGACAAATCTTCGTTCCGATCGATGGCAATGGTTATCTGAAACGGAAATCGTTGGTATTTCATCGACGGTAGAAAGTTTTCCTAACGCGAATCCGTTTCTTCCAAACGACACTGGCGCATGTGTTCAAAAAATGACCGTCGGCAGTGGAATACTTACGTCGAATTGGGTGTCGCTTCCATGTGAATACCGAACTACCGCCATATATCCGTTCGGTGTAAAAATAGGGTATGCTCGCCCGGCTGTGCGAAATGAAACATTGATCGTCACCCACACACCCGGACGCGGATCAGATCAAAGTTCGGGAGATTGGTCGACATGGCATGAACTAAGCACGTCGGATGGCTCTTTGACCGGCAATGGCAGAAATGAATATCGATTCCCTGAACGGTTTCAGTTTGCTTCCGATTCGCAATTATTTGCGCAGGGCGTGGAGTGTATGGGCACCGGGACGTCTGGTGGATTATTTCAATCCGAGCAGCGCACGAACGGCGTAGGTGATGGACATTGTGAACTGACCAGCAGCCTTTCAGGCACCACAAAAACATGGGAAGGGAGCTACGGGCCAACAGAATCAGATATCACGCTGTCATTTCCGATCTGTCAATCAGTTGCTGACACAAACAATATTTACTGGACGTGGAGAGCACAACCACAAGGCACATCACAGAACAATGAATACCCTTTACTGATTACCCCGACAACAGGTGCAGACGCGTATAAGCTTGCGCTTGTAACCTCGAGAGCATCTCGGTCGACGTTTATCAATACATTCAACCCCGCGTGGAGCAGTGTTTTCTCTTTTGCAGACGGTTACAACGTGATTGATTATGCATTTGAATCGCCCGTCAATTGTCGCTGGAACACTGACATCGAATGGCGCATGGTCTGGACGGCATCGAATGACAATATGACAATCGTTGAGGCAACTGATTGGCTTGCTTTCAATGCCTCAGTGACTGACTGGCAGACGGCACTCGACACACTTTGGGGCACTAATTACACAGGGCATCAAAACTGCATCGTCGATACCGGAGATGAGTTTGTTCCGGGGTCAGGGTTTCCACTAGCGCTGATGGCGTGGGAACGTTTTCCAACAATTACGATGTGGTCTCAGACTCCCGATCCGATTACTGGCCAGTCACCGGATTTTTTGGCGGACCATACTGCAGCGAGATTTGGACGCATTCAATTGCGATCGTCCGAAGAATTCGGTTGGACACAATGGTCTGAAAAAATCGGCGCTATGGCGTGGTCTGACGGGTCGACTGTATGGGAAAGATCATTCGGGACACAGCGCAAAAAATTTCTTGCAACTACTAAATCTGCGGTATTCGGAATTCACACAGAAACGCAACTGATCTGTGGTGGTACAGAAGTCACAGCAGAACTTGACCCCGACAGAACAGATGTCGGCGTCGCCCCCTGAAAGCACCCGACCGTCATAGAGGCATGCAGGCCTATACCACAGCACCGGGAGAGCCGGCGGGAAAACCCGTCCGGCTCGCTGTGTTTCTGAAGAAAGCGATATCCGGATATCACGCGCAAGGTGATATACCGAAAACAATACGTGACGGATAATTCAAAGTTATCTGGAATGATTCCCACCATTCAGCATTATGGCAATAGAATGCCCGATTTCATTCGCGTCAAATTCCGTTCGTGAGATCAATGAAACCTCAACCACCGACTGCTTTCCACCGAGCGGATGCTCTGCGGAAACAAATCGAGTTTGCTCGCAATACGAAAACCGCCATCCTGCATCATACAACTTCTTGCACGATGCTGGCTGACCCTCAACTATCAAGTCAATAGTGAACGTTCCAAGTCCTGCCATGCGAGCAATCCAGATAACAAAGCATTGCACACGGAGTGCCGCACCATCCGTTATCAGAAATCCACACCGGGCTGCGGCACCCGGTGAATGCCGTCGTTATGGTGACTAATACTCAATCAGAACCGCCGTCCAAAAATGCAGCCGTCATTTCTGCATCTCTGGGTTTATCACCCCATCGTACACCACCGAAAGGAGCTGCGGCTTTTCGGTTTAGCAACTCTTCGTTCGAGGCAGGGTCTATGCTTTTTTTGTACCACTGAATGACATGTCTTGCCAATGTGAGATCAGCATCACCATCCGCAGCGTTCATGTCTCGAAACCTGTGTTTCGCCTTAATTCTCACATACCCATCGAATGCAGCGAGCATTGCGACGCTTGCGCCAAGTATCCACAAATCTTCGTATGACCAGCCCCCCGAGATATCCTCTCTCACGTAAGTCATCGTTCCATTTTTATACGACCCTTCAACAGACTCAGGGCATACCGGAAGCCGTTGCTTTAATCGCTTCATGATTCGTTTTATGGTGACTGAATTTAGTTCTCGCTCTGCTTGATGCATCTCTTCGGACTCTGTGGTGTTTTCGCGAGTCAGTTCGTCTACTTGCCGAACGAGAGAATCGTTTTTCTGTTGCAAAGATTGGACCAGCACGCGTAGTTCAGCAACTTCCAGTTCTGCACTATCGGCTCTTTCTCTCCATTCATTACGCACCACGATAGCCTCTTCGCGATGCTTCTCTGCTGCTGCCAATGACGTGCGTAAAACGTTGACATCATCTTTCAGCAGTTTCAGTCGCCGCAAGCCCTCCTTGTCTCTGCGCAGATATGATTCGAATTCACCAAAACGTTTTTTAACCTGTGCCACACTCATCGTTTATCACTCCACATATCTGCAGGAACACGGACTGACTCTGGCCTTTTATTCGGAGCGATTGACCGCAATTTGTCTTCAATTCGTCGAAGCAGGTGAAAAAACTCATCGATATTTGCAATTCGCTCGCCATGCGTGACCAGATGATCAACAACTGTTTCGGCTGTTTTCAAGGTGCGAAGAAAGACGACGTCTTTTGGTAGTTCTACGGACTGCCGTCCGGTGATGCGTGCCCGCATTTCTGGGTCGTGATGTACGTCCTCTAACCTATCCGACAATACCTTGAAAGGGTTCGATGATTTTGGAAGCGGTGCAAAAAATGTCGTAATGAACGGCATCGCGTCCGCCACCGAAATTCTTGACTGCTTAAGCGTCTGAAGAAAACCGACCACTGGCCTCGATGCTTGTTCGAGCACAGACGATGGCTGAATGTATGGGTGTAGCTCTGTCAGCATCGCGTCAGAAAACTCGGGACCGCCGGCGGCAATGATTCGGTTCTGCACATCAATCGCATCAGCCAAACGTTTCACGTCAGACGTTTTCCAGCCACCCATTTTTGCAACTTGCGAATGGCTCATTCCTCTGCCATTCACGAGAATTTCAACAGCCCTTCTTCGTGTCCATTCAGCAGGTTCTGCCCGTCCCTGCATTCTGGCGTTTGCTAAAACCCGAATGGTTGCGAGAGAGTCCTTTGAATCGGTTTGCACCAAATAGGCTGATACTCGCGTCATCTGCTGCAATTCCGCCGCTGATAAACGTTGCACACCGTCCAAGACACGAAAGCCACGTTCCGTAAAATGCAGAATAGGCGCTGGCGCTGCCGAACCCGCTTCCATCAATGTGGCGTATTCAATCACGGCGTCCTCACGCACGGCGACCGGCCTTCCCAGATTCTCCTTGTTCCACTCCGGGGCAAAATCGTCTGGTAATCGTACTGAATTGCTGTACTCGAACTTGATGCCGAGTGAAGTTAGAAAGTTTTCTGTTCTGCTATCTGCGGTAAACATAAAGCACCATAACAAAGCATTGCACACGGAGTTGCGGTCCGCGCCGAATCTGAATTCCACGTCACCGGCCGCAACCCGGTGAATGCCGTCGTTCTGCCTACTCAGCGGCCTGTAACTTTTGCCACTCTCTGAACGCCGCAGACTTCCGCAGTATCTTCTCGACCGTTGCACTGCGTTCCTGCCCGAACGTCTCAAGGAACGCAGACACATCCACAGACAGCCACAGCGTGACCGAGCCTTTCGGCCCTGTTGGGCCGGGCTTTCGCCCGGCCCCCTTTCGGGCTCCGCCTCTCATCGTTTTGCTTCCTTGTTGCACTCTACGATTACAGCCCAAATTCGTCGGGCCTTTTCAATTGTCACAGTCTGATGTTTTCCGTTGCGGTGAATAATGTGGCAAAACTCTTGTGTGTTTCCGTCTACAAACACTCCGGTCTGAAATGTTTTTGTGTGGCCGTCTCGTGAATCAACAACAGTGAATTCTTTTCGTGTCGCAGTGGTCATCGTTTTGTTCCTTTGTGTGCGGTTGTGTTTCGTTCGACTGAGAGAACTATACGTTCTATCGTTTGATTCCGCAAGCGGTATTCAAACCATTCAGAAAGTTTTTCCAAAATAGTCGAAACTGCACACAGGGAGAGGCAGAACAATGCAATCAACCGGAGGCCGTTGACGCTGCAATCTGCTACCGGGGCTTACTTGCGGCCCCGGTTATTGCAAGCGTTCGCAATCAATCCACAGTGCTGAACGACTCCATTGGATCACCAGATTCGATCCTACTCAATCCTGCCTTGACATTGACACTGATGTCAATCATCGCCGCATCGTATGCTGCGGGGCGTGGAATCGCACCGCATGTGTGAGACTCTATCCAACCGAGCACGTACAGCAGCGCGGACTGCTGACCCGCCACGAATTGCGAACAATCGGGTGAACCCGAGTGCTCGTCCTGCCGTTTTGTTTCAGTCATAGTCTTTTCCTCGCACCGGGTTACCCGTGGCGTTATCGTGACACAATTGGGCCTGCCATGATTTGAACATGGACGCTACTTACAACCTGCATGCCGATTGCTTTTACAGAACCGTCGTTCCGCGTCTGCCAATTTCGCCACAGGCCCGTTGCCGTCTCTCCGGCTGTCAAGTCACCCTCCGTTGCGGTGATCAACCGCCAACGTCTGAAACCCAAGTTCAGCGAAGGGCATACCACCTGGTGACTTGCCGAGCACTAACGCTTGTTGCCCTGCATCTTCGATCGCGGAGGTTTCACTTTGCACCGCTTACAAACGTCGATGCATTCCTGAATCTGAGTTCTAGCCACTGTCCGCCCGCAGACCTTGCAGAAAAACGGTGTTGAAGCCCCCCATAATGATTGGCCACCTCCACCAGACCCAGTATTTCGTGATTCACGTCGTGGTATCATCTCAACTCCGAACAAAAGGCACGATAACAAAGCATTCCACCGGAGTGCCGCACCATCCGTTTTCAGAAATCCACACCGGGCTGCGGCACCCGGTGAACGCTGTCGTTATGCGGACACAGGACACGCATTGGAATGATCGCCACCATTACATCCGATCAGGGGGATATGATCGGAGTGAGAGTATTCCATATAGAATAAATTGTCAAGGCGTCTAAAGTCGTTTTTTACCCTGCTGCCAGCCTTTCTGTTGTGCTTGCGATCAATCCTTGTGCTTGTGGATCCAGTTTTCTGAAATTGTCAATCAGAGTACCTTCGGTGTCAGACTGTTTGCAATCGCCGAGCATGCATTGAGGAACTCGCACGCGCGGGGCTGCGGATTCTAAAATTAAAAGCGGGTCGACGTAGTGCCTGAGTGTTCCAAGATGTGAGCCATGCAGAACACCAACGGCTGAAGGGCTTGCCCGCATCCATTCGTTGAGTGAACGATCTCTCACATGATTCGGCAAAATGACAGCGACGTCACAGAATCGGCAGATCTCGGATAATGAAGCTCGGACGACAGCACCAGACCAGTCAAAGTTGTTGTGGTATGGAAGCCTGACCGGGTCTAGCCATTGGCGAAGCCAAACTGGAACGGGGTATCTGTGACGAAATTTTGTTTTGCTCGCCACATGCTGCAAAACAGCAGGAACGCATGTCAAAGATTTCTGCATTCTGATCACGTCATCGAGCCGGGCCGCAGTCCAATATGACACAGCCAGAAACTGCTGCAGCCACGCAGGGCAGAATTTCCAAATGGCTTCAATGTCTTCAACTGCAACCGGCCTCGGATCTGGTTGTGGGAGTCTGACCTTCTCAATTCGCACGTCATGACCTACAGAACGCAATAACGTTCTCAGGTCTTTGAGCGTTCCACGAATCGTCCAGGCTGAGACGGTGTCGGCTTCTGCAGATTTGCGGAAATCACGTAAATGGATTTCCGTGATTTCTGAAGGCTCTTTGTCTCCGCAGTATTTTGCAAATCGATTTGCTGAATAGATCGGCGTTTTGGCGAGGCCGTTTTGCGTCACGTATTGCTGCGCAAGTTCTGTGATCTTCATTTGTCTGCTCCCGATTAAGGTGAGTCAGACTCCGTCCGGGATAGTGTCCTGATGCATCCGTAATCGATCCACCGATTCAATCAGGACATGATTTTTTTGTGCGTCAAGGCTAGCGAGGTAACCACCTACCCGTAGTAACTCCTTCCGTTCAGGAAATGCAGAGTTTGTACGTGTAAGGCCCTCGTGGTGAAATTGGTAGACACGCACGCTTCAGGAGCGTGTGAGGAAACTCATGCTGGTTCGAATCCAGTCGAGGGCAGATGAGAAAAGCAGGATGGCGAAGCCGAAAGGTCAGCACTCCTGAATCGATAAGTCTCGGAGCTTTCAACTCCTGCTTTTCTCTTGTCTCAGGTATTCCATACGGTATACTGAAGGAATGCAAATGATTCTTACAAAAGAAGCAGGGAAAAAAATTCTCGCAGAAAACCTGCGCCGAATCATGGCGGAGCAGCACGTAACACAAGAGGTGCTCGCCGAAGCTGCAAAGGTTTCGCAATCGCTCATCAGTAAGATCCTGAATGAGAAAGTCTCGCCTGATTCGATCGACGTTCGGAACATCGCCGAAGTGTTGCAGGTCTCACAAGACGACCTTCACGCGCCTCCTCAGAAAAAAAGTTTTAGAAAAACTGGCTGAGTGAGCTTGACGCGATATTCCATATGGAATATTCTTTAACCGTCGGATGGTTTGAAAGCCATCGCGACGGTTTTTTTATCGAGACTTGTCCCCGGTCAGCATGACCACGCCGAAAGGCAATGGGACGCAACACGGAGTTTGTTGCCATGCTTACGATCTTCCGTCTCTTGCGAGACGCCTGGCGCTGCGGTTCATGCGGTGCCGTCAATCAAACGTCCTCTGGTCCTGCCTCTGTCTGTTCGTGCGGCTGCTATCGCCGGAACGGAGGTGCAAAGTGATCAGTGAACTTGCTGCAATCTTCTTTGCTGTCCTCGGCGGAATCGTCTGCTGGGTGATCACTGAAGAAAATCTCCGTCGAAACGACCGCGACTAAACCCCGAAACGCTCCGCACTGGAGGCGGTCTGCGTTAGGGGATCAGGGTCTCAGATTCTGATTGACCGCTTCCAGTGTTTTTTCCGCTGATGGTCTGCGCCGGGTTCGATTCCCGGCAGCGGAATCGTGGTGTGTCCGTGATACGACACCGCAAGACTCATGGATGAGTGCCACGACTCGAACAATGAAAACTGCCGAGTGGAAGCGGCAGGCTCTGATTGTTTCAGAGCATAGGCCAGAGAGCAGTGTGCGATTCGTGCGGAGTCAACACCACTGCCTCTGGTTTTTGAATCTTGAAAGGAAATCAATGGGCGCAAACGTGAAAGGACTCACCGCAGACGAAGTGCTTAATCGTCTGCGAGCTGGTCAACAGTGCAAACAGTCACTGTATCAAGACGGTCGGATCCGTGATCCGCTATGGGGGCGTGTTCTGTCTTGGCGTTTCGAAGACGGAACGCAGGTCACTGCTTCAGCGGTTTCGATTCTGCGAAGACGTGGGCAGATCGCAGTGAGCGAATCTGTGAGCTATCGATTTTTGCGAGTGATCAGCGAAAGGAGTTGCAATGCTTGTGTTGACTCGTCGAGAGGGTGAAGGAATCAGGATCGATGGTGACATCCTGATTCATGTGCTGGAGATCAAGGGCGACAAGATCAGGATTGGCATCGACGCTCCAAAGGAAACGACTGTCCTGCGGTCGGAGATCAGGGATTACCGGGAGGGTGAGCGGTGATTGACCTGATTCAGCAATGGCGTTTTTTTGTGCCAGGGCTTCCGATCGCTCAGCCGCGAACACGATCGACGGCAAGCGGCCGACATTACACGCCAAACAATGGCGTTGTGAAGTGGAAGCGGTCAATTCAGTTTGCGGCACGTCAGCAGTTTTCTGGACTGCGGATGGAAGGCCCGTTCCGAGTGGATCTCGAATTTTTGTTTCCACGTCCAAAGTCAATCACGTGGAAAACGCGTCCAATGCCGTCGATCTGGCACGTCAAAAAACCAGACCGAGACAACCTTGATAAAGCAGTCCTTGACGCACTGACAGGAATCTTTTGGCACGACGACTGTCAGGTCTGCTCAGGAAGTATCGAAAAGCGAATTGCAGGTGGTGGTGATGAGAGTGGTGTTGAGATTTTTGTTTACCGTTTTGAGGAGATGGAATCGTGAAGATTGTTAGCGGCAAGAAAACCAAACCGAGACGGACGCTGTTGTACGGCGTTCACGGTATCGGGAAAAGCACTTGGGCAGCACAGGCACCGAATTGTCTGTTTTTGAATCTTGAAGATGGTCTTGATGACATCGACTGTCAGCGAACGGAGCACATTAAAGCATTGCAACCAGACGCATTGGTCAGTGGACCATCTGTAAATGAAGTGCTGATTCATCTGGCGACTGAAGAGCATGATTTTAAAACCTTGGCAGTCGATTCGATCGATTGGCTGGAAGGGTTGATACATGCTCAGGTGGCACGCGATGCGGGTAAGGATTCAATCGCCGACATTGGTTTTGGCAAGGGTTACGAAGCAGCGTTGAAGTATTGGGATGATTTCATTTTGAAGCTCGACTGGCTGCGAAAAGAAAAAGGCATGCAGATCATTCTGCTTGCTCACTCTGCAATCGTTAAACACTCAGACCCTGAGACTGACTCATTTGATCGCTATCAACCAGCGTTGCACAAGACCGCTTCAGCGATGTTGCAGGAATGGTGTGATGAAGTGCTGTTCGCATCGTATCGCGTCTTCGTGCGAAAAGAGGAACTGGGGTTTAATAAAGAACGTGGAATTGCCGTAGGAGATGGCGAGCGCTACATCAGAACGAAAGAAACAGCCGCCTGTCTCGCAAAAAACCGTCTCGGAAAAGACACCCCAGCGGAAATCGGTTTTTCATGGGCTGAATACGCGAAGTGGTTTCCGAAGAGTGATAGCGGTGTTGAGAAAGTTTCAGTTTCTTCAGTACAGAAAGCAGGGTAGTTGAATGGCCAGTTTGATGGATCTCGATTTGAAAAACGTTCAGCCTGGTGGATCGTTCGAACCGATTCCGCCGGGCGAATATCCCGCTGTGATCGTGAGCAGCGAAAAGAAACCGACACAGACCGGCGGGCAGGGCCTGTCGTTGAAGTTTCAGATTCTGAATGGTCAGTACCAGAACAAAACGCTGTTTGACTGGATCAACATCGTCAACAAATCGACCGAAGCTCAGAACATCGGTCGAAGCCAGTTGAAGTCGATCTGTGTCGCCGTTGGTGTTGAGAATCCACAGCACAGCGAAGAACTTCACAACCGACCGCTGACAATCAAGGTTGCGATCGGCAAAGACCAGAACGGAAACCCGCGAAACGAAATCAAGGGTTACAAGTCACGGACTGACAGCAACAACCAGCAGGCAGCACAGATGCTTGATGACGCTTTCAACACTCCCGCGTCCGCTCCAGCCGCAAAAGCGAATCCATTCGCCAAGCAGTGAATCTCCACGACGGCCGCTGCGGTGTAGCAGCGGCATCACGAGTGGCTCGGCAGTGTAGACAGCTCTCACTGCCGGGCTCTTTTTATCCCCTGAAAGGAGTCGCCATGCTTGAAAAACAGTGGTCAGATTACATCGACGATCCGGAAGAGTGGTCTGACCGATGCGCGAGCGATCCACAATGGGTTGCGGAATGCTTGTCGCGAATCGGCCGGTTTGGTGGACAGCATCCGAAAGCGACCGTTCTTGCTCATAGTCTGGATCTGTTTGAACGGCTGTCAAGCCAGCCTGCACAGGTTCAGTTGTGGTCTTTGTATCACGACGCTCACGAGATCCTGACAAGTGACATTCCTCGAAAGTTCAAACACGAGGACATCACACGTTTTCAGAACCTGTGTGATGCATTGCTTCAGGAAAAGCTTGGCGTCCTCGTCATCGATTCGATCGTCCTGAGAATGGACATCAAACAGGGTGACCACGAACGCAAATACTGGGAGCACTACCACAGCATGTGGTCTGACATGCGAGTTGCTCACCAGATCGACGCATTTGTAAACCGTACCAACCTCATGAAAGGATTTTTGAAATGAGTGAAATCACAATCGAAGAAACGCAGGCACCTGTAGACGCGTTGATCGTATCAACGCTGGCAGAGTTTCGTCCTGACGAACTGGCAATTGCAAACGTGCGTGAGTTTGGAAATCTGACCGTTGCGACGGTCGGCATCAAAGCCGTCACTGAAGCTCGCAAGACGGTAAAGCGATTGCGTCTTGAGATCAACAAACGGCGGCAGGATCTGAACGAAGGGGCTCTGAAGTATCAGCGAGCGATTAACGCAGAAGCCAAACGGCTGATTGCCGAAATCGAACCAATCGAAGGCCGGTTATCGGCAGAGGAAGAGAACTACGAATCGGAAAAACTGCGTGAGAAGCAGGCCAAGGAACAGGCGAAACGGGAGAAACTGCAGAGCCGACTGAATCGGCTGGCTGCGATTGGAATCGGCGGTTGCGACATCGCAGCCATCGAGGCGATGGAGGACGACTGGTTCGAAACACTGCTTCGAACGGAACAGTCGAAAGCAGAGCAGCGACTGCAGGAAGAGCGGGAACGGCAGGAGAAAATCCGATCGGAAGCGGAAGCACTGCGAGCGGAACGCGAAAAACTGGAAGCCGAACGGGCTGAAATCAACCGTATCCGTCAGGAGAACGATCGACGCGAACAGGAAGCACGGGAAGCCGAACGGAAAGCAGCCGAACAGGCTCGGCTGGATGCACTGAAACCGGAGATCGAAAAGGCCGAAGCGTTTGGCGAGGCACTGCTGACGGATGCTCGTGATGAACTGGTTCGGATTGGTTCCCCAGCATGGGGTGATCAGGCACTGATCGAAGTGCAGGCATGTGTGTCTGAGATTGTCCGGATTGTGAGGGTTGGCCGGTGAACCCGCGCTGGTATCAAACCGCAGCCAATGACGCGGCATGGCATTACCTTGCGACTCAGCCAGGGAACCCACTCGTGGTTTTGCCTACGGGTGCGGGCAAGTCGCTGGTAATCGCCATGTTGGCGAAACAGGCCATTGAATTCGGGGCTCAGGTAATCGTCCTGCAGCACCGAAAAGAACTGATCGTTCAGAACGCTGAGAAGATCCGGATTCTGTTGCCAGAGATTCCGGTTGGGATCTACTCCGCTGGGCTCAACTCGAAACAGACTCAGCAGCCGATTTTGTGTGCCGGCATTCAGTCGGTGTATCGACAGGCTGCACAAATCGGTGAGCGGTCACTGATCATTATTGACGAAGCTCATCTGGTGTCGTCATCCGATGAAACGATGTACGGGCAGTTTATCAGTGACGTAATCGAACTGAACCCGGCGGCCAGAGTTGTTGGATTGACGGCTACGCCATTCAGAACCGGTGAAGGGCCGATCTGTGGACGAAAGAAACTCTTTCAACGGATCTGCTTTGAAGCGTTCACCGGCGATCTGATCAAGGAAGGTTTTCTTTGCGAGATCACAAACAAGCCGTCTGATCAGGTAATTGACACCAGTTCAGCGAAACTGCGCGGGGGCGAGTTCGTCGAATCAGACCTGCAGCGCATCTTCGGTGGTGATGACACGGTGCTGGAAGCCTGCCGAGAGATCGTTGACAAGTGCCACGACCGAAAGTCGATTCTGGTTTTCAGTTCTGGAATTTTGCATGCAGAGAACGTGGCAGACCGGCTGCGAACACTGACTGGCGAGGACGTCGGTGTAGTTACTGGCGATTCGTTTCCGATGGAACGTGCAACAGCGTTGAAACGGTTTCGTGATGGTGACCTGCGATGGTTGGTAAGCATTGACTGCCTGACGACTGGATTCGATGCTCCGTGCATCGACGCAATCGCTATTCTCCGGGCGACGCTGTCACCGGGTTTGTTTGCTCAGATGGTCGGTCGAGGGCTTCGAAAGCACGAATCGAAAACAAACTGTCTGGTTCTAGATTTCGGAAACAACATCGAGCGCCATGGAAGTCTGGACGATCGGGAATATGGACGGGCCAAAAGCCAGAAACCCGGATCCATCGAGCCGGCAGAAAAGAACGGACGCGGGCGCGAATGCCCGAACTGCAAACTGGATGTTTCCGTAAGCGAGCCGGAATGCCCGGAATGCGGGTTCCGGTTTCCCGGCAGGCATCAGGCGAAAGCAGACACTGAATCACAGTTGACGGGCGAGACACCACCGGAAGAACTGCTGGTGGAGGTCTGCCGCTGGGGCAAGCACTTGAAGCGAAACGATCCGGAAGCACCACCAACGCTGCGGATCGATTACGAGTGCCAGCCGGTGGAAGGCCCGACAGGAAACCTGAGTGCAAAGCACGTCAGCGAATGGGTCTGCATTCAACACTCTGGCTTTGCTCGGGTGAAAGCCTGTCTCTGGTGGCAAGCTCGATCGATTGCAGACGTGCCGGACACGGTTGATCAGGCTTTGGAACTGCTGAATCGTGGAGCCTGCCGAATGCCGGTGAAAGTCACGATCGTGAAGGAAGGCAAATACGTCCGGCTGAAGAGCTGCGAATTCGCAGACGAGATTCCGGAAGAGTGGCTTCCGGAAATGGTGCCGGAACAGAGTGAACCGATTCTGAGTGAGTTCGGGGAAGAACTGCCGTTTTGAAATGGAGTTTGAATATGAAGTACACCATCAAAGCACATCCAACGAAATACAACGGAGTGCAGTATAGGTCACGGCTTGAAGCTCGCTGGGCTGCTTTTTTCGACATGATCGGATGGAAGCATGAATATGAACCAATCGACCTGCCGGGATGGTCGCCTGATTTTTTATTGCATGGACACAGTTCGAAAATTCTGGTTGAAGTGAAGCCTGTTTATGAGATCCCAAACGACATTGCGAACAAGATTAATCGAGCAATGCCAGTGATGTTTGAGGAGGTAATTCATGATTACGGCGATGGTAGAACATTTACCGAAAGGGTTTACAAAGACAGGGACTTTGAATGTTTAATTGTTGGCAACGCACCAATATGGCTTGGTGTCGGGCAAGGCGGTTCTATTGGATGGCTTCGTGATTATGACGACTGGGACGAAGCCCCGTTTATCCATTTAGGTGAATTAGATTTTTGCCATTGCAATCAATCCTATCACGGGCGAATGCACGGCAAATACGACGGGAGCTGGGGAGACGAACAAGCTGCTGCGGCGATTGCGCAAAGATGCTGGTCTGAGGCTGGCAACGCCGTTCAATGGATTGTAAAGGGGCGCAGTTAATGATGGACGCACGCCTCATTGCAACCGGCTGGCATCTCTGCCCCATGGATCGTGGATCCAAAAACCCCGGTTCGATCCTCGGAAAGGACTGGCCTTCGAAATGCTCCAGTGATCCCGCTGTCATCGCCTCGTGGCCTGATGGCTGCAATATCGGTGTTCTGCTGGGCTCGAAATCCGGGATTATTGATCTGGAGTTCGACAACGATCAGGGTGAAATGCTGGTCGAGTCCTGGATGGAAGAGTGCGGCCATCCCAACACGCCGACATATCGCTCTGCAAAATCGGCGCACCGGCTGTTTCAGTGGGATGAGAAATTCGCACTGGAAGGTGCAAAGTTCGGAATGATGGGTGTTGAGTTTCGCTTCGGCTGTGACGCAGCTCAGAGCGTGATTCCACCGTCAATCCATGAAAGTGGAGCACAATACGAATGGATCATCGCGCCATGGGAATGCTCGCCAGCACCGCTCCCGGAACTGATCTACAAAATGTTCTTAAACATGAAGCAGACCAGCGAGAAAAAGACCGCAAAGGCTGTGACGGTCGATCCTCGCTACCTGTCCGGTGATTCACTGTTGACGAAGGCCCGGAATTTTATTGAGCAAACACACTCATGGGAGTCGATCCTGTCGTCCGATGGCTGGAAGTTCGTTCGCAATCGCGGTGACGCCAGTGACTGGCACAGGCCCGGAAAGTCAAAAGGCAGTATTTCCGGAACAGTGAATTTCGGAGGATCCAAAACGCTGCGAGTGTTTTCCACGTCATGCGAGCCACTCAAACCAGAATCGTCTTACGACAAATTCGCTTACCTGTGCTGCACTCGGTTCTCTGACGATCCTGTCAAAGCAGCCTTCGGCCTGTGTCCAGAAGACGTGCTCGGGCGAAAAAAACAGGTGACTGTTGATATCTCAGCATTGATCGAAGACGAAGAAGACGCACCAGACACCGATGAATTCATGGAAGCGATGATTCCGCAGTCTGGATTGCTGCGAGAAATCTACGAGTTTTACCGAACGGTCTCACAATTCCCGTCTCCGATCATGGGACTGGCAACGGCTCTCAGTTTCTGTCAGACGATCTTCGGGCGACGGATCCGCAGCCAAACCGACCTTCGGACGAATGATTACAATGTGGTCATGGCTCCCACTGGATCCGGCAAGGAATCCTGTGAAACGACCATGTTGAAACTGTTCCAAGCAACAGGCTACGACCTGACGCATCCTCCGGACGTGCAATCCGGAAACGGACTGCTAGCGACAGTGAACGCGAAGCCGTGCGGCATCTGGGTCTGTGATGAGTTTGGGAAAACGCTCGAGTCACTGGTAGACAAGCGAGCCAATCAGCACCTGAAACAGATCGGAACGCATCTGCTGAAAATGTATGGCAAGTCATCGACGGCTTACGGTGGCGCAGCACATTCAGCAGGTGCGAAAAACCGCACTGAGCAGCCGCACTTGTGTCTTCTCGGCCTGACGACTCCAAAGGTTTTCACGTCGATTACCGCAGATCAGGTCGATGATGGTCTGTTTGGACGTCTGGCGTTCTTCGTGGTCCAGAATCGCCCGGAAATGGTGATCAGTCCAACCGAGCCGCCGAATCAGGTGATGGTTGAGAAAATCAAACAGTGGATTGAATGGCAGCCGAAAGGATTTGGAAACATAAACGAGAACCCAGCTCCGGAAACAATCCGGATGAGTGATGAGGCTTTCAGCCGGTGGTCTGATCACAGTGCCATGATTCGCCAGAGAATGGATTCAGAAGGAGAACTCCGAGCCGGGGTATGGTGCCGAACGGCCGCCAGGACAATGAAGCTTGCCATGACGCATCGAGCGGCCAGACTGGCTCAGAATCCATCGATGACCGATTGGAACTTCATTCAGATTGAAAAGCAGGATATTGAATGGGCTGTCAAGCTCTCCAATTTTCTTTCCCGATGTGCCTGCAATCTGTTGCTGGATGACGTTGTGGACGTTCAGCGAAACATGGCTGCAAAGAAGATTCTCGACTGTCTCGAAAAACTGGATCAGGTTCAGCATCGAGACCTGACAAGGCGATTTCAGAAGATCACGGCGGCTGAGTTCCGCGCGGCTGCGGATCAGCTCGAAAAGTCTGGGCTGATTACGATCGAATCAGAAATTCCAAAAAACAAAGGACCGAAAAGACTAGTGTACAGGAAGGCAAAAAACACGAGTGACACATAAGTGACACTCTGTGACAATCAAAAACGCAAAACCCCGGATTGGTGACATTATGTTCACAGGTCCGGGGTTTTTCTGTTTTTGGCTCTTAGATTGTCAGTGACAAATTTCAGATTGTCACTAGATTGTCAGTGACAATCTCAAAATTAAAACAGGATGTTTAAGCAGTTTAGGTAATTATAAAACATTGGCTTTTTATGGGTAAGGGATAGAGAGAGAGAGAGAGAGAGGGGAATTAGTAGATTGTCACCTCTTTCACGGCATCTTCTCTCCCCCTCTCTTTGTCTCTTAGGTCAGATTGTCACTGACAATCCCAAAAAACTAGTGTACAGCCAACTCACCGCAACTCACCGCACGGGTATTTTTCCCATTGACAAAATTTCGGTATCTGCGATCCTGCAACTCCCCTAACGCCTGTCTCGTGGCAGATCCCCACGATGGACGCGTTCGGGTTGTCTTCAATGACTGCTGCATTCGATCAGAGAATCTCGCTACTCGATGCTGAGATCCTGAATCCAAAGACTCCCGAAGAAGAACGCCTCGCAGATCTTCACATCGCAAACGAATGCGAGCGGATTCGCGAAGAACGCGATCAACTCTACGCCACTGGCGATCGAATCGGCAACAAAGCCAGACGGCGTATCGAGGGCCACGTTGAGGCATCTACGTTCCGGATGCCTCGCGTTTTCAAAGTGTCAATGGGGCGAGACTCTTCAAGTTATCTGGGAGGCAACTGAAATGCCATCACCAAAACCACCCGTCAAGTCGTGGTACAAGTCCAAGACGATCTTGATCAACACCATCACCGCAGGTATCGCAGTCATAACTGCACTGCAGGGACAACAGATTGTCGCTGAACATCCACAGCTCGCTGCAGGGCTGGTCGTTGCTATCTCAATCGCGAACATCGCACTCCGTGCCGTCACGTTTCTCCCGCTGGAATAAATCATGACTGAACCAAAAAAACCAGCGGCACGAAAACGCAAGCCTGCCGCGCCGAAAGAACCGAAGCCAAAAGCACAGGCACGTAAGAAACCCGTCGCTCAGCGATCGGTTGTTGTCGGTTCACTGTGGTGCATCGTCGCTGCTGTTGTTGGTGTGGTTGTTGGCGTGTTCGTTGCTGGCGGTGTGAAAATCAATCCAGAGCCAAAGCCGTCAGACGTTTTGAGCCAGGCTTACGACGCTGATCGGGTGACGCAGATTGCAGTGCTCAAGGAACTCGCCGAACAGCCGTTTGATGGTGCGACTGACGAGGGGCGACTGAAGGCTGGCGAGTGGTTCAACAAACAGCGATTCCGCACGATTGACAGCGATTTCGGAGGCTATACCGACGCGGTTGCTGAGGCAATTGGAAAGAACGCTGAGGCTGAATTTGCTGCGGAACTGGAAGGCGGTAATCCATGAGTGAATTCACAGGGTACGATCCGGAACAGGAAGACCGTAGTTTCATCGCCAGTTTGACAGGGGCTGATGATGTCGTGCGTCTCGTTGGATCCTATGTTGAACAGTCACTCGATCCGAGAAAACTGATTCGGGTCGAGAATCAGCGCAATATGGGAAGTTGTGCCGGACATTCTTTGTCCTCTAATCTCGAGTGGCTGTACTGCATTGCTACGCAGGGACAGATTATTCAACTGTCGCGAATGGCGGCGTACATCTTGGCTCAGGATGTGAACAACATCACGACTGACTCAGGCAGCGTAGTCTCATCAGGGGTCAAAGTTGCTCGCGAAACTGGATTACCAGAGGAATCGCTTTGGCCCTATCCTGCGTCTTACACTCGCGCTAAGCCAAACAACAACTGGCGTGAAAATGCCAGCAAGTACAAGATTGCCAGAGCTGTGAACATTACGACGTGGGAACAGTGGCGAACATGGCTTGGATCCGGTCAGGGAGGAATTCATACCGGTATTTCTTGGGGCAATTCAATGAACAAAGCGATCATTGAAAGCTTTGTTCCAGGTGGTGGTGGTCACTCTGTAGCGGCGTTGTGCCTGTCAGAGCGAAAAGATCACAACGGAGAGCCGTATTCGTGGATCAAAAACAGTTGGTCGGAATCGTTTGGAAGTCGCGAGTATCCGGGCTGGCATGAATGGAGTCCGACGGCAGTAAAACAAATGCTGCAGCACCGCTTCACGTCATTTGTCGGTCTATCTG
>Ga0255096_1000206_pt1 | contig 33307 bp, 27 predicted proteins | sample Colum_Atlam_RepA_2_FD_188563 | JGI IMG/M metagenome (GOLD analysis project Ga0255096, IMG submission 188563) | Freshwater microbial communities from Columbia River, Oregon, United States - Colum_Atlam_RepA_8d | ecosystem: Environmental > Aquatic > Freshwater > River | place: USA: Oregon... | reverse complement strand
ATTATTTTTTCAATTGGAATCGCTTGTATTTTAACAAGCTGTACAACTAATTCGGGTCCAGATGTTTGCGATTGTGCTCAAAACGCACTAAAAATAATCACCCCTACTGAATTCGATGCGAAACTTCACAAAGAATGTGAAGACTATTCGAAGTCTCTTACTCCCGAACAAAAAGATTTAAGAGCCCTCGAAGCATTAAAGTGTATTTGATGTAAGAATTTCGTTTAAATACGAAATTAAACCGTCATGATATCCTTCTCTTTTAACTCGAGTAGATCGTCTATTTTCTTGATATAACTATTTGTGATTTGTTGAATTTCTTCTTCTGCATCCTTGGCCATATCTTCTGATAATCCTTCGTTTTTCAAGTCTTTTACCATGTCCATTGAATCTTTTCGATGATTTCGAATACCCACTTTAGCGTGTTCTCCTTCAGACTTTGCTTTCTTTACTAAATCTCTTCTTCGCTCTTCTGTTAGAGGAGGAACGGCTATGAGTAAAACTTCACCATTGTTTTGTGGATTTAATCCCAAATTAGCATTCATAATGCCTTTGGCAATCTCATTTAACATGTTTTTTTCCCAAGGCTGAACGGTAATCGTACGTGCGTCCATTGTCGTGACGTTGGCAACTTGTTGTAAAGGTGTTGGAGAACCATAATATTCAACCATTACACCATTCAACATTGCAGGAGTAGCTTTTCCTGCTCTTATCCGTGATAGTTCATTTTCTAAGTGGCTGAGTGTCTTTGAATTTGAACTTTTGAATTCGTCAAAAATTAAATCTAATTCTTCTTGCATCCTTAAATTTTTAGTTTTTTACAATCGTTCCAACTTGTTCTCCTGTAATTAATCTTTTTAAATTACCCGGAGTATCCATGTCAAAAACAATAATCGGTAAATTATTTTCTTTACAAAGCGTAAAAGCTGTCATATCCATCACTTTCAAGTCTTTGTTGTAAACGTCGTCAAACGAAATAAAATCAAACTTAGTAGCCGATTTATCTTTTTCGGGATCTGCAGTATAAATACCATCAACACGCGTTCCTTTCAAAATTACATCTGCATTGATTTCAATTGCTCGCAAAGAAGCAGCTGAATCGGTAGTAAAAAAAGGATTACCGGTACCCGCACCAAAAATAACTACTCTACCCTTTTCCAAATGGCGAACCGCTCTTCTGCGCACAAAAGGCTCTGCTATTTCGCGCATTTCAATGGCAGACATCAATCGGGTTTTAACTCCCACGGCCTCCAAAGAGGCTTGTAATGCCATGGAATTGATCATTGTGGCCAACATCCCCATGTAATCACCATGCGTACGATCCATTCCGCCTTGTTCGGCTTGGACCCCACGAAAAATATTACCCCCACCTATGACAATTGCAACCTCAACACCTTGTTCAATAACTTCTTTTATTTGTTTAGAATATTGAGCAAGGCGATCGTTATCTATTCCAAATTGCTTATTTCCCATCAAGGACTCGCCACTTAATTTTAGAAGGATTCTTTTGTAATTCATAGGTGAAATTTCGTCACAAAGATAAGATTTTATTCAAAGATAAAAACAGAGAAAATGGATGTCAACGTGCAATGTCAATCTTCAGCTTTTGACCTTTTATTTTTTGACCTTTTACAGCTGTTAAAACATGTGATATTCGATTCCTTTTGACCGCTAAAAAAGAACTAAAATCCAAAACGGTAATTAACCCTATTTCATCTTTTTGAAGACCTCCCTTTTGTGTTAAAAACCCAACTAAATCAATTTTATTGATCTTATTCTTTTTTCCCCCACTGAAATACAATGTAACCCATTCAGGATTTGATGGAATTGTAGTTCTTTCAGGCAAAGAATACTTCTTTTCAGGAATTGAGACATAATCGGGAATCGGTTCATCTGAGTTTATCATCAAATATATATTTCCCTTGTTTTGAATCCGTGCCGTTCTACCATTTCGATGAATAAAAATTTGTTCCGAATGCGGATATTGAAAATGTACAACATGTTTTATCTCGGGTATATCCAATCCCCTAGAGCCCAGGTCGGTACAAACCAAAGTATGTTCACTTCCATTTCGAAATTTTAATATTGCTCTTTCTCTTTCATCTTGTTCCATTCCACCATGATAATAGACTGCCGGATAATCATTTTCATTTAGTACTTCAACGATTTTTTCTGTTGCCTCTCTGAAGTTACAAAACACAATGACTTGTTCACCTTGAAATGAACATAAAAGATTTAACAGAGATTGAAACTTAGTTTCAGAATTGACTTGAACTTTCCACTTAACAAATTCTGGATCTTTCGAAGCGAATAAAAAATTAAGTGTCTCAAATTCTTGAACCGGAAAAAAGGATGGTATTTCATTTAGTTCTGTAGCCGAAACCAAAGAAACTTGTTTCAGTTGAACGAGCTCATCCGTAATAAATGCTAATTGGTCATAAAATCCAAATTCCAGGCATTTATCATATTCATCTATAACAAGCGTTTTAACTTTCCTCAAATCAAGTGTTCCTCGATTAATGTGATCACAAATCCTGCCTGGTGTTCCAATAATGACCTGTGTTTTACCTAAAAAACTCTTCTGTTCAACTTGAATATTATGTCCGCCATAACAAGTGGTGATCTTTAAACCAGTCTTCATTGATCGAAATACACTTTCTATCTGAACTGCTAATTCACGCGTAGGAGCAATAATCAATGCCTGAACATCCAAATTGTCATGCTCTACCATTTTGATAAGAGGTAAAAGAAATCCAACTGTTTTTCCAGACCCGGTTTTGGATAATAGAATCGTGTTTTTGTCCCCTATATTCAACATTTTCATTTGAAGTTCGTTCCACGTTTCAAAGTCCAAATTTTTTAAATAGTCTTGAAGTTGTTCGGCAGAAAAAGTCATGGGGATATATTATTAACTGGCAAAGAAAAAGAAAACTAAGCAATATCCACTATAAAATGTATTTTTGTGTAAAGTGAATTTATGGCACAAATTGCCCTAGTTGAAGATGAAATCAGTCTAAATGAACTAATTAAACTGAATTTAGAATTGGAGGGACACAAAGTGCTTTCCTTTATGAGTGGCCAAACTGCACTAGAGAATTTGAACTATCTGCAAAAAATGGATTTAATAATTCTCGATATAATGCTTCCGAAAATTAGCGGTTTAGAATTATGTGAAAAAATTCGAGAATTGAGTGACGTTCCCATTCTATTTTTATCCGCAAAAGGAACAACTGCCGACCGAATCGCAGGATTAAAAAAGGGAGGAACCGATTATTTAGTAAAGCCTTTTGATTTAGAAGAGTTGATACTCAAGGTATCGATTTTAATTCGATCTTATCAGCCAAGCACAGAATCAACTTATTTAATCATAAATGAAAAAATCATTCATTTCGATACTTTTGAAGTGCGCAATAAGAACAAAGAAATAGTGGGTGTTTTAACCAAAAAAGAAATTGAATTGTTGCGCTTGTTTTCAAAAAAAGCGGGAATGGTCATTTCTCGAGATGAAATTTTGGATACTGTTTGGGGACAAGATCAATTTCCTTCAAGTCGAACCGTTGATAATTTCATTGTTGGATTTCGAAAATTATTTGAGCAGGACCCAAGAAATCCCCGTTTTTTTCTTTCTATTCGGGGTGTAGGTTATAAATTTGTAAAAATATAACCCAAAATGACTGCTCACTCCTCCGAAAAACAATTAAAATACGATCGTGCATACTTAAGGCTGGCTGCATCTTGGGCTATTTTGTCTCATTGCAATCGAAAAAAAGTTGGCGCCATTATCGTCAAGGATGGGATGATTATCTCGGACGGATACAACGGCACCCCATCTGGATTTGATAATTGTTGTGAAAACGAAGTAGGAGAAACACATTGGTATGTGCTTCATGCGGAGGCAAATGCAATATTAAAAGTCGCAAAGTCTACAAATAATTGTAGTGGAGCTACTTTGTACTTAACTCTTTCTCCATGCAAAGAATGTAGCAAACTTGTCATTCAATCAGGAATCTCTCGCGTTGTATATCAAAATGGCTACAAAGACCCTGAAGGTATTGACTTCTTAAAAAGTGCTGGAATTATCGTTGAACAAATTGAAAATATTGAGGATGGAGAAAAATAAATGGTGGCTCCCACTGGTGGTTTCTATTACCTGTGCATTGGCCTTGTATTGGGCCATTTGGTGACAAGAAATGGAGTATTTTCAGGAGAAGGATACAATGGAAATAGATTACAAAAACTACAAGATATTTTAAATCTAATAGATGAAAATTATGTAGATAATGTCAATCCAGATAAAGTTTTTGAAGAAAGTATTGTAGAAATGCTCCATAAACTTGATCCTCACTCCAATTACATTCCTGCAAGCGAACAACAATTGGCTACAGAAATGATTGAAGGGAAATTTGGAGGTGTTGGTATGAGTTATTTCATGCTGCGAGATACTGTTTGTATTACCCAAGTAATAAAAGGGTCTCCTTCTGAAAAAATAGGAATTAAGGCTGGTGATAAAATCGTTACAATTGATGGTAAAAATGTAGCGAAGGTTAAAATTGGAACAGACAAAGTTATGTCCATGCTAAAAGGTCAGGCCGGAACAAAAGTTAAAGTTGTAATAGTTCGTCAGAAAAAGAAATTGACTTTTGAAATTACTCGTGGAACTATTCCTATTGAATCGGTCACTTCTTCTTTCCTGTACGGAAACATCGGTTATATCAAAATCGAACAATTTTCAGTTAATACCGCCAAAGAATTTAAGTCTCAAGCTCAAGCATTGAAAAGCAGAGGCATGAAAAAACTGATTTTAGATTTAAGAAACAATGGCGGTGGAGTTTTAGGTGCGGCAACAGAAATTGCCGATGAATTCTTAAAAAATGGGCAAACCATCCTCAAAACCATTGGGAAAAAAGTAGGAACCAAGGTTTATAAAGCTACCGATGCCGGTGATTTAGAAAATATGCCTCTTTCAATTCTCATCAATGCAAATTCAGCTTCTGCAAGTGAGATTTTGGCCGGGGCAATCCAAGACAATGACCGAGGAACTATTGTCGGAAGAAGATCATTTGGGAAGGGGTTGGTGCAAGAAGATACGAAACTTCGAGATGGAAGTGTAATTCGCTTGACAGTGGCCAGATACTATACTCCAACGGGTAGATGCATCCAACGACCATATAACGGAAAATACGACGACTATTATATGGATCGTGGAGGTGAAAACGATTCGGAATTATACAAACCGGATAGCTCTATTTTTGTGGATTCCTTAAAATTTAAAACTCCGAAAGGAAAAATTGTATACGGAGGAGGAGGAATCATGCCAGATGTATTTGTCCCATTCGATTCAAGTGGTTTAAGCATGTATTATACGGCACTTCGTGTTTCACCTGTTTTTCAATCTTTTGCGTTTGATTATGTCGAAAATAAACGAAACCAATGGAAAAACTTAGATGACTTTATGGCTCGATTTATTGTTGACGAAAAAGTACTTTCTCAATTCGGATTTTATGCACAGAAAGAATTTAAAATTCCATTCGATAAATATGGCTTTATGGTGAGTAGAAACCAGATTTCTCGTTTGATTAAAGCTCAAATTGCAGAGCAACTCTTTGGTGATTCAGGATTCAACAAGGTGTTTAATAGTGTTGATAATGAGTTTACTAGAGCATTGGAGCTGTTGAAAAGACAACCTTAATTATGATGAGCTGATACATTTATTTGTTTATTAACGATTCTTTCACTCGTGTTTTTTAAATTTTACATGAGTTGATTTAGTTAAACTACAAAATGTAAAGTATAAGTTATACTTATTAAAAATCACATCTTGTAAATTTTATTTTTGTTCATAATCGCATTCTAGAAATTCTTTTTCGATCTGATTTTGAGCATGCTACAATTTGAATTTTACAAACGACCTTTCGTCCACATCGGAATTCCATTTTTTATAGGAGTAGTACTTGTGCTTTTGAATGGGACTTGGGTTAAATCTGAAATTCTACTTTTCACTCTTTTCTCTGGAACTTTAGCTTTTTGGAGACTCATTAATGGTAAATCAGGTATCACATCTTATATTTCGGTCTATCTTTTAAGTTTTGTTTTAGGATCGCTGGTGGGCTCGCTCGAAGTCGAAAATAAAGAATCCATTTTTCAATCTTCCTACAAAAATGGCGATCTGATTTTAGGTGAATTAACAGAGGTTACGATTGGTACATCCAATTGGAATAAAGCTATTTTATCCTGTCAAAAAATCTATTCAAATGAAAATTCAACACCATTAAAAGCAAAAGCGATGGTGTATTTAAATAAAGACGCTTCCTATCTTCGAAAAGGAGATTTAATCTTGATTGGATCTGAATTTGCAAAAATTGAAAACAAAAATAATCCTGGTGAATTTGATGCTGTATACTATTGGAAATCGAAAGGAATTGATGCTATGACATTTGCTTCTTCAGAGGAAATAACTTGGATCGATGCAAAAACGCCCTCAACCATTGAAATGTTACTCAACGGACTTTCTGACTATCTGAATTCGGCCTTGAAAGAAAATTTAACGGGTAACGATTTAGCGATAGCCCAAGCTTTAATTCTAGGTGATAAATCACTTTTGGACACCGAAACCAAAAATGCATTTACAAACACGGGAGCAATGCACATATTAGCCGTTTCGGGTATGCATGTAGGTTTAATCTTATATCTTTTTCTAGCGGTATTTGGATTTTTTCCGCGATTATTATCTAAAAAACATGCGACTATTTTAATCGTAGTATTCTTGTGGATTTATGCTCTAATTACCGGCTTTTCAGCAAGTGTTATTCGGGCTGTATTAATGTTCTCAATTTTAGCCTTGGCTCAGATAAGCTCTAGACAACACGATTCAATGAATACTTTGTTCTTTTCAGCCTTTATCTTATTGTTGATGAATCCCCTGTATATTCTAGATATTGGTTTCCAGCTATCTTACTTGGCGATGATAGGCATTTTCTTGTTCTATCCCAAAATTGAAAGCCTTATTAAAATTGAAACCTTTGGTTTAAAAGAACTCTGGCAGGGAACAGCATTGGGTTTTGCTGCACAATTGATGACAACCGGAATTTCACTTTATTATTTTCATCAATTTCCGAATTATTTCGTTCTAAGTAACCTAGGGCTCATGTTCTTTTCTTCCATCGTAATGGGATTGGGGTTTTTCTTGTTTGTTGTGAAATATGTTCCCATTCTTTCTCAATTGACGGGCATACTGCTAGGATTTTCCGTATATGCCATGTATTGGATCGTTCAAAAAATAGAAGCGATTCCTGGAGCAGTAGCTTATGGATATTCCTTACCGTTTTGGATGGTCATTTTTCTGAGTTTATTATTTGTTTTTCTGATATTATATGCAAAATCTCGCAAACAAATGATAATGGGTTATACGCTTTATTTTGTCTTATTGCTTGCAGTGGTCTTCCAAAGAAATCAAACAATGGCTAAAACAGAATTATGTATCTTCAACCACAATCAGTTTGTAACAACCCTGAAAGTGGGAGGTAAAATTCATTGTTTCTACAAGGCTAATCCTGAACAAGTAGAAAAATTAAAAATGGTTGTTGAATCGTATGCTAAACTCAACCCGGGCGAGATTAGTTATCATTCAATTGGTGAGAAAAGCATTGATTTTAAAATTGATAACCACCAGCTTCAAATCAAAGACGAAGGAAACATTGTTCGGCTTTCATGGAATAATAAGAAATACGATGTTTTGTTTCAAGGTGCAGATTCAGAAAACCAAAAGATTTACATGCCTTGGATACAAGAGGGAAAAGGAATTTTGCTTAAGAATGGAGCTTATATTTTGAAAGGTTGAAGTAGGCTCATGTCGACTTAATTTCAATCGCTTATCTCGACCCCGCTCGATAAGCTCATTAGTAATGAAGTAGATCGAGCGCAGCCGAGAACTACTTTTTTCCGCAAGCTGATCGATGAGCGCATTATGAATTGAGTTGTCCCTCGACTCCGCTCGGTCCACTATTACCAAGCCGCGGGACACAATAGCATAATCGAGAATTACTTGTTATAACGAATGCAAAAATACAGTACTACCTCTTCGAACTCATCGAATAATAAACTCTCGGTAATTATCCGAATCAATTAGCTTTGCTGTTGTGTTATAAGTGTTTACAAATGAACTTGGAGTTTTTATTTTTTTTGTGGGTTTCCATTTGAATTCAAAAGCTGAAAGTGCCCCATCTTTTTCTTCTATGTAATCAATTTCTTGTTGATCTACAGTACGCCAAAAGTACGATTTTGCATAGGTCTGATTGTATGCATTATATTTCATTCTTTCGGCAATTAAGAAGTTTTCCCACAGAGCACCGATGTCATTTCTAAATTCCAATGAATTGAAGTTTTGGATAATCGCATTTCGAACACCAATATCGTAGAAATATATTTTTTGATTGTGTTTTATTTCTTTTCTCAAATTCCTGCTGAAACTTGACAAACTAAAAACCACATAACTCATTTCCAATAGTTTGATATAAGATGCAACTGTATTTTTATCGACGCCAACCAACTTTGAAAGCTCATTATAACTCACTTCATTGCCAACTTGAAATGCTAAAGCACGAAGAAGATTCTCCAACACTTTTGCTTTTCTTATACCATTGTAAGACAATAAATCTTTGAACAAATAACTCTCTGTTAAATTAGTTAAAACTTCTCTCTCATCTCCAGGGTTATTCAACACATCCGGATACGTTCCGTATAACAATAGATTTTCGAGTCTTTTTTTTGCGTTCAAAACACCTTCTGTTTTTTCAAGTTCTTCATACGAAATAGGAAAAAGTTTGTACTCCCATTTTCTACCTGTCAAGGGTTCATTCAATTTATTCGTTAACTCAAAAGCAGAAGATCCACTTGCAATTAATTGTACATTCTTAAATTGGTCTGTGATAATTTTCATCGTAATGCCAATATTTTCAATGCGTTGAGCTTCATCAATAAAAACAATTTTGTTTGCTCCTATCAACGACCGTATTTCTTCTGTATTGGGATTTGTTAATTCCGCTCTAGTTTTAGGATCATCTCCGTCCAAAAATAAATACGGTCTATCCGTCAACGATTGTTTTACTAGAGTTGTTTTTCCAACTTGTCGGGGTCCTGTAATGATAACCGCTTTTCCGCTACCGATTCGTTTTTGGAGTGATTTTTCAATAATTCTTTTAAACATATCTCATTCTGTTCACCAAATATACGTATTTTTGGTGAGTGTATTCACTAAATAGTTGTTTTTTTAGTGAGTACAGGCTCATCTCGACTTAATTCAAATCGCTCATCTCGACTACGCTCGATGAGCCTCTTAGTATTTTAAAGTGGCCCGAGCGTCTTCTAACTAGCTTGTCTCGACTACGCTCGACAAGCTAATCTCAATTATTTTTCGTATATTCAAGTATGTCAAAACCAACGATGTATATACTGAAATGTTCAAATGGATTATTTTACACCGGTAGTACAAAAAATTTGGAAAGAAGATTACGTCAACATCAAACCGGACAGGGAGCAAACTTTACTAAAAAACATTTACCAGTTGAATTAGTTTACACAGAAACTTTCCCTCGAATAGATTGGGCATTTTACAGAGAAAAGCAAATCCAAAATTGGAGTCATTCAAAAAAAGAAGCCTTGATTAATGGAGACATGAATGAACTGAAAAAAGCAGCTGAATGCAAAAACGATACTCATTGGAAAAATTTCAAGAAGGAAAGTTAGTTGCTTTTCTGCTCCAAATACGATTGTAAAATGATTGTCGCGCTAATTTTGTCAATCAAACCCTTGTTTTGTTTTTCTTTGCGGCTTTTTCCGGATTGTGCCAAAACTTGAGTGGCCATTTTTGAGGTAAATCGCTCGTCAATCTGCACTATTTCACACGTTGGAAATTGTTTTTTTAATTCTTCTATCAACCATTCAATATTCTGATTTATCTCAAATAAGCTGTTATCCAGACGGGTTGGCTTACCAAAAACGAGAGTAGTAATTTTTTCTTTTGGGATTAAGGTTTGCAGTGTTTCTACAATTTTTGAGCTTTCTATCGTACTATGAGCAAAAGCAAATATCCTGGCGTCATCAGTCAAAGCCAAACCGGTTCTTTTCAATCCAAAATCTAAAGCTAATGCTTTTCCCATTTATTTCGTTTGAATGGATTTGAGCCAATCGCCTAGTATTTTTAATACCTCAGGTTGAATGGTTTGCTCAATGCTTTCATACTCTTGTGGATTTCCCGTTTCACATTGCTGAAATAAGTGATTCAAATTCGGTAATTCTTTAAACATTCGTGACTTATCAGAGCTCGGAATATACTTTTGCATTGCACCTAAATTTTCCTTTGGAGGCACTTGCAAATCCCTGCTCCCATTCAATGCTAAAACATGACAATTCACTTTTTCTAAATCCGATTTTGGGTCGTATTTGATAAAATAAAACATCCAAGGATTGCAAACATTACTCATGGACTCTTGGATTAATTGTTCTTTGGAACTATATCCAGAAAAATCGTCATCTTTTGTGTTTTTTAAGGCTTTACGGATTTCTTTCTCAAGAATTGGTCTTGCATCTGATATATTGGATTGATTCACAACGATTTTATAAATTTTCCTATTAAATCGTTGCATGGCTTTATTCGATTTTTCAGGTACCCCATTCGCCTTGTTGATCAAATATTGCTGTAATAAAAGCAATTCTCCACCTTGAATGCCTGGGCCAGCTAAAAGTGCAACTGAATGGATGTCTTTTCTTCTTGCAGCTAAGATAACGGCCAGCATTGCTCCTTCGCTGTGACCAGCAACGCAAATTTTAGATGAATTTATTTTTGGATTCGATTTTAAATAATCGAGCGCACTTTCAGCGTCCTGAGCTAATTCAACTGATGTTGCCGTATTAAAATTACCCTCTGATTTAGCTGTTCCACGATCATCGTAACGCAATACCGCAAAACCTTGATTTGTAAGATAATCTGCTATGATCCAGAAAGGTTTATGTTCCAAAATTTCTTCATTCCTGTCTTGAGGTCCGCTGCCACTTACTAAAATCACCGCCGGAAATGGACCCTCTCCCCCAGGAACAGTAAGGGTTCCTGAAAGTTTGAATTTTTCTGTCTTGTTTTCGAAAACAACCTCTTCTTCCAGATATGCAAATGGACCTTTGGGATCCTGAGGTCTATTCGCTTTCTTTTTTTCAACTTCAGAACGAGTTAAAAGTAATTTGGTACTAAAACCTCCTTGTTTGAATGTGCCGTCAATACTATCGGATTTCACCTTTCCTGAATAACTTACTCCCAGGTTTTTAACCTCAAAAACAAGTGTGTTATTGGTAAATTCAACTTTAGTCGCGGGAATATCTTTCGCTCCCTGATCTGGACTGTCTAGTTTTCCGATATACGTTTCACCAGATTTAGAAATATGAATATCCAAACGAAGTTTTTGACCGACATCTAATAATCCATGCCATGTGCCAATTACTTCCTGAGTCCAAACAAAATTTGAAATAAAGAAGACAAAAATTAAAATTGTTTTTTTCATTGTTTTTTTAGTTAAAGCAACTGTGTTATATCTATTACTTATATCCTCATTTAAGCAGACGTTCCACTAATTCGTTCATTTCTTTTGTATATTTCACATAATTCTCACCAGTAGCAGGTCCGCTAAATCCGGTATGAACATGTTCTATTTTTCCGTTTTTACCAACAATGACCGAAGTAGGAAAGCTCATTATGCTATTTAACATAGGAAATTGAGCAGATGCAACATCTTTATTTGATGTTCCAGCTAAAACCACTTCATATGGGATATTCAATCGTTTTTTAAAAGCTTTCAGCCTACCTATTAGACTTTTTTCATCTGTTCCCACTTCATAAGCTAATCCAACGATTTCAAGTCCTTGATCGTGGTATTTCGCATACAATTCTTTGAAAAAATGAATTTCATCGATACAATTTGGACACCAAGTTCCCATAATTTGATAAATCACTACCTTGTCTTTGCTCACTTTTTTATGATCAAATACTTTTCGTTTGAGAGTTTTGACTTTTGAAAAATCAAAATCAGCTACCTTATCAACGTAGGTTAATTTAGATGGGTCTCGTAACGCTGCATTGGGATCTCGAACTGCAATCCAATCGGTTTGATAATTCTGACCACTGTAAAATTTACCGTAAATGGAATCATTGACAACCTTTCCCTCAAACAAAAAAGCCCAAGACCCATTGAAAGTTGACATTGTAAAATCCCCTATACCCACGGTCCCTGCTAAAAATCTGTAATCGCCTGTTTCGGTCATGAATGTTCCATTTACAATGCCCGCTGTTTGATTGAAAATACCCACAGTTGTTTCTGGCTCTTTTGAATTTGGACTAAAAATCGCTTTCCATTTTCCGTTAATGTCAGAAGTTCTAGGTCTTAATTCGATAAGGTTTTTATCCAACCAAGCATTGAAAGGAATTTTAACTTGAACTTTCTTGTTTAAATTCAACCAGTAGCCACGAATTTCATTTCCTCCTTCGCTTGATTTAAATTTCAAATAAGCATCCAATTCCGGAAAACGAGCAAGGATACTATCTTTTTCAGCAGTCAATTGTAAAGGAATTCGTTCATCACCATTTACAACTTCGAAAAGCAACTTAGATTTACGTGAACTGATTTCTAATTGAAATGGAATAAATAATCGATCATTCATCGCTAATTCCCCTTTCCATTTTCCGGGTTGTATCGGTTGATGTGGGTCGGTTTGGGAATGCATACCAAAAGCGGAAAACAAAATCACAAAAAACGATAGGCGCATAAATCATTTTATTTGAATCAAAGTTAGGTAATAATTTACGCAATGTTCAATAATGCCTGTTGATTATTAATTTCTTTTGCCGGTCATTTCTAGCTTGATTTTTATACTTTTGTAATCCATTCAATTTATGTCTGATACCCGATACAATCTCCGTGGCGTTTCTGCCGGAAAAGAAGAAGTTCATCAAGCAATCAAAAATGTGGACAAAGGTTTGTTCCCAAAGGCATTTTGTAAAATCGTTCCTGACTACCTTACCAATGATGATGATTATTGCGTGGTCATGCATGCCGATGGTGCCGGAACGAAGTCTTCCTTAGCTTACATGTATTGGAAAAAAACGGGAGATATTTCTGTTTGGAAAGGAATTGCCCAAGATGCCCTCATCATGAATATCGATGATCTTTTGTGTGTTGGAGCAACGGGCCCAATTTTACTTTCATCAACCATTGGAAGAAATAAAAACTTGATTCCAGGCGAGGTTATTTCAGCCATAATTAATGGAACCGAAGAATTATTGACTGATTTACGCAAGCATGGAATTGACATTCATTCAACTGGAGGAGAAACAGCAGATGTGGGCGATTTAGTTCGAACTATCATTGTTGATTCTACAGTGGTATGCAGAATGAAGAAGGCTGATGTTATTTCCAACCATACAATTCAACCGGGAGATGTTATCGTCGGATTAGCTTCTTACGGACAGGCAACTTATGAGTCAGAATACAACGGGGGAATGGGAAGTAATGGGTTGACCTCTGCCAGACATGATGTGTTTTCGAAAGAATTAGCAAAAGATTTTCCTGAAAGTTACGATCATTTGGTTCCGGATGAGTTGGTTTATTCAGGAACAAAAAAATTGACTGAAAAGATTAATGAAGTTCCCGTTGATGCAGGTAAATTGGTGCTTTCACCAACTAGAACGTATGCTCCAATTATAAAATCTATTCTGGATAAACACCGGAAAAATATTCACGGAATGGTTCATTGTTCGGGAGGTGCGCAAACAAAAATTTTACATTTCATTGATCAAAATCACATAATTAAAGACAATTTATTTCCTGTTCCACCGCTATTTAAAATGATTCAAGAGGAATCGGGAACGGAGTGGCAAGAAATGTATAAGGTGTTCAACATGGGGCATCGCATGGAATTATATGTTCCTGAGGAGATTGCCCATGAAATTATTGAAATATCGCAATCTTTTTGGGTTGAGGCGCAAATTGTTGGTCGTGTTGAAGCATCCGAAACAAAAAAACTAACCATTCAATCGGAATTCGGAACATTTACTTATTAAAGACAAACCATGCAAGATTTATATTCCAGATTGGAAGCCATCCATTATCGTTTTGAAGAAGTTGGAAAACTCATCGTCGATCCGGACATTATTTCGGACATGGAACGCTATGTTAAGTTGAACAAGGAATACAGGGAGTTAGAGGAAATCGATCGCGTGTTCAAGGAATACCACAACTTGTTAGGGAATATCAAAAGTTCGAGAGAGCTTCTGGAAATTGAAACAGATCCTGAAATGCGTGAAATGGCCAAGATGGAAGTTGATGAACTAGAAACTCAACGACCAATCATGGAAGAAGAAATCAAGTTATTATTGATACCAAAAGATCCGGAAGATGATAAAAATGCCATTATGGAATTGCGCGCAGGAACAGGAGGAGATGAAGCTTGTATTTTTGTTGAAGATTGTTTTAGAATGTACACCATGTATTTCAAAGCGATGGGATGGAATTACGAAATCATCAACTCTTCTGAAGGAACGGTAAAAGGATACAAAGAAATTTCCATGGATATTTCAGGAGATGGAATTTATGGAATGTTAAAATTTGAATCAGGTGTCCACCGAGTTCAACGAGTACCAGAAACAGAATCTCAAGGTCGAGTTCATACATCAGCAATAACTGTTGCTGTTTTGCCTGAAGCCGAGGAGGTTGATTTTAATCTAGATATGAATGATGTTCGAAAGGATACTTTTAGAGCATCTGGTGCTGGTGGACAGCATATTAATAAAACAGAATCTGCTATTCGATTAACACATATTCCAACAGGAACGGTGGTTGAATGTCAAGATGGCCGTTCACAACATAAAAACTTAGAAAAAGCCATATCTGTTTTGCGTTCACGTTTGTATCAAATTGAATTGGATCGTGTACACAACGAACGTGCTGCGCAACGAAAAACGCTGGTTTCTTCTGGTGATAGATCTGCTAAAATCCGGACATACAACTATCCACAAGGCAGAATCACCGATCATCGAATCAATAAAACGATGTACAATCTTAGCAATTTCATGAATGGTGATGTTCAGGAAATGATTGATGCTTTGAAAATGGCAGAAAACGCGGAAAAACTTAAAGGAGAATAGAATGACAAGAGCTGAACTCATTGAGCAAATCAAGCGAAAGAAAAGTTTTTTATGCGTTGGTTTAGATCCTGATTTATCTAAAATCCCTGCTCATTTATTGAAGGAAGATGACCCTATTTTTGCATTCAACAAAGCCATCATTGATGCGACGCACGATTTAGCGGTTGCATACAAACCAAACACGGCTTTTTATGAGTGTCACGGTTCAAAAGGTTGGGAAACGCTACAGAAAACGATTGAATATATGCCCAAAGATGTATTCTGTATTGCAGATGCCAAAAGAGGCGATATTGGAAATACGTCAACTTATTACGCAAAAACGTTTTTTGAAAACATGAATTGCGATGCAGTTACTGTGGCTCCATATATGGGAGAAGACAGCGTGAAGCCATTTTTAGCATTTGAAAATAAATGGGTGATTTTACTTGCATTGACTTCAAACAAGGGGGCGTTTGATTTTCAATTCATGGATTCAAAAGAAAATAAACCATTGTATCAACAAGTGATTGAAACAAGCCAGCAATGGGGAAAAGAATCAAATTTAATGTATGTAGTAGGTGCAACAAAAACAGAGCAATTGGCTCATGTCCGTTCGCTTGCACCCAATCATTTCTTTTTAGTGCCAGGAGTTGGCGCTCAGGGAGGCTCACTTGATGAAGTTGTACAATTTGGTTGGGCCGATGAATGTGGCCTGCTAATTAATTCTTCGAGAGGAATTCTTTACGCCTCTTCAGGTGAAGATTTTGCCCATGTTGCTCGAAATGAAGCGTTATCACTACAGCAAGAAATGGAATCGATATTAAACAAAAAAGGGTTTATCTAAAGATAAACCCAACTAAATTTTTCAATCAGAATATTATTTAGAAGCCAAATCAGCGTTTTGTTTGATTTTAGCTTGACCATATGCATCGCATCCTGCTGTTCCGCCTGCTCCACAAGAAGATACAAGACCCGCAACGAATAATAAACCGAAGATTGCTAATGTGATTTTTGTTTTCATAGTTGTTTTGTTGTTTGTTGCTTTCTTCAAACGGAAGAAAAAGAATAAGGTTACAATTTTTTATAAAAATAATGATGTTTTTTAAAATTTCCTAATGTTCTATTGAAATTTATTAAAAATTCCATTTCATATTTCTGTCATCCAAAAAGGCAAATGAAACCTTAAATGACCCTTTCATCGGAATTTGGTTTCCATCTGAAACTACCCCATATACTCCCAATCGTAACCTCCTTCTGGATATTTTAAAATTTCGTTCTAATCCCGCAACCGCCTCATAATGAAGCCAATTATATTGTTTTACATACAGAATTCCAGCTCCCACAACCATTCCAATACGAGTTTTTTTCATGAAAGGAATCTTATTAATTATTGCCCCGTTATCATGATGAACCACATGAAATTCCATGGAATAGTCAATTGTTGGAAGTGTTGAATCCAATCCCTGAAAAGAATAAAGTGGATTAGAAAACCATATTGGATCACTCCTGCGCTGGAACTTGTAATCTGGATTTCTTAAGTTTCTTGCACTTAAAAATTTCCCGATAGCTCCGCGATAACTTGTAGTTCCTAATGTTCCTAATTTAAATGTTTGAGCAAGACTAAATTGAAGATACTCATGATCAATATCACTTCCAAATATTTTCGGTATACCGCGCTCATAATTTAAATAAAATGTTGGCCAAGCAGACCCTAAGAGCACCTTTCGATAAGGCTCCCGCATGTATTTTTGTCTAGGTGTATAACTGAATGTTAAATCGGTTACCATGGCCTGATAAGTCTGAAATTCTGTAGGGTCGTTATTCGGAATAGAGTTATCTAACCACGTTAAAAATTTATAATCTCTTAAAGATCTTCTTTCAGAAAATTCATTATCAAAGTCAATATAAAAACCATTAAACAATTCATATTCACAGGCTATTCTCATTTTGGTGGCCTCGATAAAGTTGTCTCTTTTATAAATTTGAGTTATCGCATCGTATCCACGGATAACGTCAAAACCATGATTAAAAGACCATCTTACCGTTCCAAAATGAAAAGGATCAAAACGATACTTCCACCAAGTGTCCCCTTTAATGTCGCGGTTTAAAAATCCATAGGAAATTTGAGTGTAAGAATCAAGTGTGCGCTCATCTTTCCATTTTTTGAAATAATCAACCCAAGGATTAATTCTAGGCCCCCCAATAAACATTGGCTGGATTAATGAGGCTAAAGAAGCGAAAGTATATTGATTTTTTTTCGCACGATTTCGATGATCAATCCCTAACCAAAATACTTTTAAAAGAGTGATTTTATTAAAAATAGAATCTACTGAATCTAAATATTCTTTTCGGTTTTGGGCCTGAAAAATACTATCCTTCACCAAAATAAATCTCTTCTCCTCTTCTGTTAGAACGCCTTGCCTTGTTTTTGCCCAATACGTAGAATCTTTCTCATAAGCTTCTTTCTCCGTTACAGCAACCTCAGTACCAAAAAACTTATCTGAAAAATTGGGTTTGAAATTATAATTCGAATAAACAGCATTGGTGTTTGCCGCACTAGTTTCGTTTTTATATTTCACGCCGTACTTTAAATCTTGTTTTGATAAGACGCACAAAGTGTCTCCCGGGTGTTCAAACTCTTGAGATATCGTAAAGTAATCATAAATCAATAGATTCCCTTTTTCCATAGTCAACTCTAATTTTTGAATCAACCACAACGAATCAATCACGTAAATATAACCCTCGAGTGTAGACGTGGCTACATTGCGCGGTGAAATCTTTATTTTAGAAATGGTTTTCCCATTTTCTTGATACTTAGATTCGATCCGATATTTGTAGGATAATATACCCGGACTAGAAATAGGGGACATAATTGGATTCTGATGCAGATCATCTAGCCTAAGTAAGTTTTCAAAAAAATTGAAATTTGATTTTGCTGTTGTTGTGTAATATAAATTTCTATCTGTTCCTCTTAATTCATAAGCATTTCGTATCTCTTTTACTTTATCAGTGGGTGCATAATGCCGTGTAATTTGAGCCTCAGCCAAATTCATGTTTTCAGCCAATAAATCAGCGGCCTTTTTCACTTCATCTTCAAAAGGTTCGTCAGTATTATCATTTTTGGGCTCCTTTTTAGGTTTTTCCTTTCTGTCCAGTTTCTCACTAGCTTTGATATATACATCCACAGAATGAGGATAATTCCACAAACTTATTTTATCTTTTTTCTCAACAACTTTCAACATGATTTCCCGACCAGGATTCGTTTTTTTACTCTGAATCTCCATGTCTTCAAAATCCTTAATAGTTGAAGGGAAAAGTTGAATGTCTTTTTGAACCTGTCTGTCAGTTACACCTAAATAACTCTCCCTCTCTTGAAATCCAGTAGCATTAAAAACCAAAAAATATTCTCCTGGCATTAAACGCAACTCATAATATCCATTGATATCACTAACCGTTCTTTGATCAGACATGTTTTTGATAAAAACCTTTGCATACGGAATGGGGTCGTTACGTTCGTCTGTGACTTTTCCGCTCACCAAAACTTGGGATAGAACCAGGTAAGGAAAAAGAAAAAAGAGAAAGGAGAAAAAGGAATTCAATTTTAACAACATTCAAGGTCTTAGACGAATAAAACAAGTTTTAGTTACTTGTGTTCGATTGTGAATTTTTTGAATGAGTTCCCGATTCATTTATCGAACTTAGGTATTCATTGTGTTTTTCCATTCTCTTCATCATCCATCTTTTGAAGAAAAACATCAGAAACGCTATTACTGAGCTAACATAATAGGAACCCCATTTATCAATACCAATAGTAACACAATTGTAGGTGACAATTAGAAAAGAGATAATGCCGGCAAAAAGCCAAAAATAGAGCATTATTTTATTATAAGTTTGCATGTACCTTTTTGTACAAAATTAATGAATTCCTGCTTATCAAAACGAATAAATCATGGCTCAAATGCCAAGATTAATTATAAATAACAGGATGAAACCGAACCGATAGAGAAAAAACGTAAATTTGTATAAAACACAGTTCTATGAATCCAGCAAAAGACGCTCAAATTAACTACATCAACATTGGTTTGATGGCCATAAGTGCTGTTCTTGCTTATTTTCTTCCGTTTGAAACATTTCTTTTGGCATACGCTTTCCTTGGCCCGCTTCATTATTTAACAGAAATAAGTTGGTTGCATGATCGAAATTATTTTTCAAAAGGAAAATATGATTTTGTTGTTTTGTTAGTTATTGGAGTTTTGCTTTCATACGCTGCATTTGCCAAAGATTTTGGTGTGAACGTCGATTTTTATCAAGCTTTTGTTGAAGCTAATTTGTTTGATAAATTACTCGTATTAGCCTTGTTTAGTTCAATATTGTTTGCTCTCGTTAAAAATCTATATGTTAAAATAGCTGCGATTTTATTTTTGTTTGTATTTATTTCGGGATGGTTATCTCCTGAGAATGCCACAGAAAATCGAGCGAGCACAACTGTTTTTGCCCTAACCTCTTTAGTTCCTACGTTGATTCATGTTTATGTTTTTACGGGGTTATTTATGCTGTATGGAGCGTTAAAATCAAGGAGTAAAACAGGTTTGTTGAGCGTCGGAACACTTATTTTATTCCCTTTGGTTTTGGTGTTTTTTGCTCCGGTAAATCCTAAAAATAATTACTTGTCTGACTACGGAAAGACTTCATATTATGCTAATGGAGATGGGTTTTTTTTCACCAATGTTAGTATTTTAGAACAATTTAAATTGATAGACGAGCCCATGTTAACCAATAAGCAATATTTGGACTCTGTTGTAAACAAGAAGTCGGCGGAAAATAATATTCCAGTTGCTGAAAGAGCTCGAATTACGGATTCATTGAAAAATAAATTGAAGGAGAATTTTATTGTTCCTAATCCAGAAAGTGAATATTATAACAAACCCATTCCCGTCAAATACGCTATTCCAATAGACACCAAAAAATATTATTGGGATTCTGTTTTCTTTTCAACAATTGGAATAATGCTCATGCGTTTTATTGCCTTTGCCTATTTATATCACTACCTTAATTGGTTCAGTAAAACAGAAGTCATTCGTTGGCATAAAGTACCCAAATTGCGTTTTGCTGCAGTTATTGGACTTTGGTTGGTAGCGTGTGGCTTGTACGCATATGATTACTCTCTAGGGCTAAGCTTCTTATTTTTCTTGAGTTTTTCACATGTTTTATTAGAATTCCCATTGAATATTGTTTCCATTATTGGAATTGGACAAGAATCCTTAAGTATTTTCAAAAATGGATTTGTCGTTAAATCTAAAGAATAAATTTTATGAAAGTAATTATCTCTTATTTATTTGTTTTTTGTATTCTAAGTGTATCAAGGGCTACTGAATTAGAATATAAATGGAAAGCTAATACAAGTTACAGTTTTTCATCCATTCAAAAAGATGATGTAACCACCTCCGCTATAGGTATGAATATTCAAGAAAAATTTAATACCACCATTGATTTTGTTTTATCTATTCAATCAGTTGATGCTTCAGGACTTGCTAAAGGAAAGTTATATTTAGTAAATTACTCCGTCAAAGATTCCAAGGGAATGATATTAGCTAGCTTAGCTATGTTGCCAAAAAACGCCGTGCAAAGTGACATAACTGTGGATAAAAAAGGGCATTTTACATTTCCAAAAAAAGTAAGTTTAGTCACTACAACTACCGGGAATTATTTAATATATGCTAAAAATGATGAAAATGGGGCAAGTGCCGGAATTCAAACATCCGATGAAAAAGTAGATGTTTATGCAGAATTTGATCCAAAAACAGGTAAATTAAAAGCCGGTTATACTGTTCAAACCATTTCTTCTACTAAGAAAACAACCATTAAAGAAAATGAAGAAAGCGATCATTTAGATGTTTTTCCATATGATTTTCTAGAAATGATGGTTTTGCCAGACGGAAACATAGCACAGGGAGATAAATATCATGCTACAGCTGGACTTTACAATATTGATGTACTTATAAAATCAATGGTGAATGGAGTTGCAAGTTTGGAAGAAATTATCAGTACAGACAAAAATGCAGATATGTTTCAAGGCAATGCGAACGGGCAAACAGAAGAAGGTTCTTTTAATATGGGTAGTTTTGGTGGAACCGACGGGATGGATTTAGACGCGGAAGACCAGGCGGCAATGAGCATGACAAAAAGCATGGCTCCGGAAATGAACGGAACAATTACTTCTAATTTTGATTATGCAAATGGGATGTTTTCCAGTATTGGAGGAACCTTAACAACAACAATTGATATGATGGGCATGAAAATGACTGTAAAATCAGTAGTTGAAATGAAAAAGAAATAGATTTTTCCTTAAGATTACCAAGCACGCTCTTAAGTAAGAATAAATTAAGGATTTTAACATTAACAAAGTACTATGAAATTGAACTTAAGCAAATTGCTTTATGTATGTTTTTTTGTACCCTTTTCTTGTTTTTCTCAAAAAGACCTGGTTACAAAGAAGGCCAACGATATATATGAATTATCTGATTATGGCGCCTCCTATTTTGCCAAACTATCTTTAAATTGCGCGGATCAAACTTCTCCCCATTTTTATGAGCGTTACAAAGAACATTATGGAGTCGTAGACTCTACATCATCAAAAGACATTTGGCCATCATTTTATGGTTGTTATGATTGGCATTCATCCGTTCACAATCATTGGTGCATGATAAAATTATTAAAAAATCACCCGGAAACCCCTGAATCAAAACAAATTCTTGAGCGTTTAAATTTTGCTTTTTCGAAAGAAAACATCGCACATGAGCTCTATTTTTTGAATCAAAATGAAGAAGGTTATTTTGAATTTCCTTATGGTCAAAGCTGGTTTTTAAAAATTGGGGATGAATTAAAGAGATGGAATTCTCCGCTAGCTAAAAAATGGTTAGTTCAAATAGAACCGCTTTTAACGTTTATAGAAGAAAATCATTTAAAATATTGGCCCAACACTCCATTTGTAAAAATCTCTGGAAGTCATGACAGCCCAGCAATGGGGCTTTCTTTTGCTTTGGACTATGCTCGATCATTTGGTAAAAGAAAACTCGAGAAAGAAATCATTACTGCATCAAAAAAATATTACTCCAAACTTGAAAATGCACCCATCGAACTTGAGCCAGTTGAATATGATTTTATGTCTGGCTGCTTATTGATTGCCGATTTAATGCGAAAAGTATTAAACAAAAAAGATTATACCATCTGGCTTTCAAAATTTGCCCCTGAATTGTTGGATGAAAAATTAGTAGATGACGCGCTTAAAATCAACAAAACTGAAGTGCATGATGGCTTCGAATCTCATTGGGATGGATTCCATTTGAATAGAATTTGGTGTCTAAATGGAATGTTATTAAGCCTACCAAAAAACGCCTTGTCAGAAACTGTAAAACAAAAATGGCATACGGCAATGAATGAAATGTGGGACTATGCTCAATTAAGTATTGGCAAAGGTAATTACGATATTGATCATTGGCTTTCTTCATTTTCAGTATTCGCATTAAGTGGTTACAAATAACTTCATGTTTCGCTTCCATTAGAATTTCAAAACGAAAACACTAACTTCGAAGAATAATTCTTCATTATGTTATCTGTTGATTCTCCGAGAAAGTTGTTTTTATTAGATGCCTATGCACTCATTTATCGAGCTTACTTTGCATTTGCTAAAAATCCACGCATCAATTCGAAAGGACAAAACACTTCTGCAGCTTTTGGTTTTACAAATGTTCTAATTGACGTTCTGAAAACCGAAAAACCAACTCATATTGCGGTAGTGTTTGATCCCCCTGGTGGTTCAACCATGCGTCAAGAAGAGTTTGAGGCTTACAAAGCACATCGAGAAGAAATGCCGGAAGATATTCGTTCGATGATTCATCCAATTAAAAAAATTGTTGAAGCATTTAATATTCCTAGATTAGAAGTAACTGGATACGAAGCAGACGATGTGATTGGAACTATAGCTTGGAAAGCAGAGAAGGAAGGGTTTATTACCTACATGATGACCCCGGATAAGGATTATGCGCAATTGGTAACTGACAAATGTTTAATTTACAAACCGGGTCGAGGAGGAAATCCGGCTGAAATTATGGGTGTGAAGGAAGTTTGTGATAAATTTGAAGTAGAAAACCCTTTGCAAGTTATTGATATTCTAGGGCTTTGGGGTGATGCGTCTGATAATATTCCAGGTATTCCGGGTATCGGCGAAAAAACAGCAAAGCAACTCATCAAAATGTATGGTTCTGTCGAGAATTTAATTGATAATGCAGATCAGTTAAAAGGAAAGCAACAAGAAAATGTACGCAACTTTGCCGAACAAGGTCGAGTTTCTAAAATGCTTGCTACCATTATAACCGACGTTGAAATTGAATTTGATGAACAAGCACTTCTAGTTGAGCCCGTGGATGCCGACAAAATCCGAGAAATATTCACAGAATTAGAATTTGTTACGCTTGCCAAAAGAATCATAGGAGAACAAATTGTTGTACATACTGCCACACCAAACACAACTGTTCCTCATTCGGAAAATCAATTGGATTTGTTTGGCGCACAAAGTATGCTTGAACCTCAAGAACCTATTGAAACAGCTACATATAAAACAATTGCAACGGAAAAACCAAGTTATCATTTGATTTCGAATGCCATAGAACGGAAAGAACTTTTAGAAATATTATTGAAACAAAAACAAGTTTGCTTTGACACTGAAACAACCGATATTGATGCTCTTCATGCTGATTTAGTTGGGTTTTCATTTTCATGTAAGTCACGTGAAGGGTTTTATGTATCAGTTCCCCATAATTTTGATGAGGCGAAAAAAATTATCGAAGAATTTAAGCCCTTTTTCGAGTCCATAAACATTGAAAAAATTGCACACAATATCAAATATGATTTAGAAGTATTGCATCGTTATGGAATTATTGTCAAAGGACCAACTTTTGATACAATGATTGCTCATTATTTGATTAATCCAGAGTCCAAACAAAATATGGATTACTTGGCAAATCATTATTTGGGTTATCAACCTATTTCGATTGAAACACTCATTGGGAAAAAAGGTAAAAATCAAGGGAACATGCGCGATCTAGCTCCTGAAGAAATTTCCGATTATGCCTGTGAAGACGCAGATATTACGTTCCAATTAAAACAAATTCTAGAGCCGGAAATTCAAAAAGAACATCTAAAAGCCTTGTTTTATGAAATGGAAATGCCCTTGGTTCAGGTGTTACAAGAAATGGAAGAACAAGGAATTGCTATCGATGTAATTGCTTTGAAGGAATATTCCAAGGAACTTGAAACCACTCTTTTGCGCCTTGATGCAGAAATAAAAACGTTGGCCGGAGTTGTTTTCAATGTGGATTCACCGAAGCAATTAGGTGAAGTGCTTTTTGATCATTTAAAAATTTCAAACAAAGCTAAAAAAACAAAAACGGGTCAATATGCAACATCTGAGGATGTGCTCGTTAAACATGAAAAAGATCATCCAATTGTTCCTTTAATCTTAGAATTCAGGCAATTACGAAAACTAAAAAGCACCTATGTAGATCCACTTCCAACGATGTGTGATAAAGTGGACGGAAGAATTCACACCAACTTCATGCAAACGGTGACTGCAACAGGTAGATTAAGCTCAAACAATCCTAATTTGCAAAACATTCCCATTCGATCTGAAAAAGGAAAAGAAATTCGTAAAGCATTTGTTCCTCGTTCAAATGAATTTCAAATCATGTCAGCGGATTACTCCCAAATTGAATTGCGCATTATCGCTGCATTAAGTGGAGATAAAAACATGATTCAAGCATTTAAAGAGGGAATCGATATTCACACAGCAACGGCCGCAAAAGTTTTTAATACACCCATTGAATCCGTTACTAAAGACCAAAGAAGTGCTGCTAAGGCTGTTAATTTTGGAATCATTTACGGCCAATCTGCTTTTGGTTTATCTCAAACGCTAAATATTTCTAGAACGGAAGCGAAATCAATCATTGATAGTTATTTTGAGCAATTTGGACAATTAAAAACCTACATGGACAACATCATTCATGTCGCACGAGAAAAAGGATATGTGGAAACCATTATGAAACGAAGAAGGTATTTACCCGATATTAACTCAGCTAATGCCGTCGTGCGTGGTTTTGCAGAACGAAATGCCATCAATGCTCCCATTCAAGGTTCTGCTGCAGATATTATCAAAATGGCCATGATTGCCGTTCACAAATCCATGAAAAAGGAAGGTGTCAAATCTAAAATGATTCTACAAGTACACGATGAATTGGTTTTTGATGTTCATGTTTCAGAAAAAATTCTCATGCAGGTTTTAGTCAAGGAGGCCATGGAGAAAGCTGTCAAATTGGTTGTTCCAATGGAAGTCGAAATGCAATTAGCTAATAATTGGTTAGAAGCACATTAATTTGTCACTCTTTCTGACGATTTGACAGTGATTTAAGGACGTTTTTTTTCATTTTGTCACTTTTTTTGTTTTTCATTTCGATGGCATATTAATTGACTTTCCCGGTTATCAAATTTTGAAAAACAATTAACATGGGAAAAATAATAGGAATTGACTTAGGAACAACAAACTCTTGTGTTTCGGTCATGGAAGGAAACGAGCCGGTAGTAATCTCAAATGCCGAAGGGAAAAGAACAACGCCCTCAGTTGTAGCATTTGTAGATGGCGGCGAAAGAAAAGTAGGTGATCCGGCAAAACGTCAAGCGATTACGAATCCAACAAAAACGATTTATTCAATCAAACGTTTCATGGGTAACTCTTACGATGAAACACGTATGGAAGCTGGACGCGTTCCTTATGAAGTCATTAAGGGAGATAACAATACCCCACGCGTTAAAATTGACGACCGTAATTACACTCCACAAGAAATTTCGGCAATCATTTTACAAAAAATGAAAAAAACAGCTGAAGATTATTTGGGTCAAGAAGTTACTGAAGCTGTTATTACCGTTCCGGCATATTTTAACGATGCACAACGTCAAGCAACAAAAGAAGCTGGAGAAATTGCGGGATTACAAGTAAAACGTATCATTAACGAACCAACTGCAGCAGCTTTAGCATACGGTCTTGACAAGAAAAGTGCTGATATGAAAATTGTTGTTTTCGATTGTGGAGGTGGTACACATGACGTTTCTATTCTTGAGCTAGGAGATGGTGTCTTCGAGGTTCTTTCAACAGATGGTGATACACACCTTGGTGGAGACGACTTCGATCAAAAAATTATTGATTGGTTAGTACAAGAATTCAAGGATGAAAATGGCGGTTTGGATTTAAGTAAAGATCCAATGGCATTGCAACGATTGAAAGAAGCTGCTGAGAAGGCGAAAATTGAACTTTCAAGTACAACTACTTCTGAAATTAACCTGCCATATATCATGCCGGTTGATGGTATTCCAAAACACTTGGTTCGTTCATTAACTAAAGCTAAATTCGAACAATTAGTTGGTGATTTAGTAATCAGAACAATTGATCCGTGTAAATCAGCGTTGAAAAATGCAGGTTTATCTGTCAACGATATTGATGAAATCATCTTAGTTGGAGGTTCAACACGTATTCCAGCAGTACAAGAAGCAGTTGAGAAATTCTTTGGAAAATCACCAAGCAAAGGTGTTAACCCGGATGAAGTTGTTGCGATTGGTGCAGCGATTCAAGGAGGTGTATTAACCGGAGAGGTAAAAGATGTACTTTTATTAGACGTAACACCACTTTCACTTGGAATTGAAACAATGGGAGGTGTATTCACGAAATTAATCGATGCAAATACAACCATTCCAACGAAGAAAAGTGAAGTGTTTTCAACTGCAAGTGATAATCAGCCGTCTGTAGAAATTCACGTTCTGCAAGGAGAACGTCCAATGGCAAAAGATAACCGTACAATTGGAAGATTTCACTTAGATGGTATTCCACCAGCACAAAGAGGAGTTCCTCAAATCGAAGTGACTTTTGACCTAGATGCGAATGGTATTATCAATGTAAGTGCGAAAGACAAAGGAACCGGAAAAGAACAAAAAATACGCATCGAATCTTCATCTGGCTTAAGTCAAGAAGAAATCGAAAAAATGAAGCGCGAAGCCGAGTTAAATGCTGAAGAAGATAAGAAAAAGCAACGCGAGGCAGAATTGCTGAACAAAGCAGATTCAGTGATTTTCCAAACAGAAAAACAATTGAAAGAGTTTGGAGATAAAATACCAGCAGACAAAAAACAACCCATTGACGATGCTTTGGCTGAATTGAAAGCGCAATACGAAGCAAGAAACATAGACAATTTAGAAGCTGCTTTAGAGAAATTGGAAACTATTTTCCAGGCAGCATCTCAAGACATGTACAATGCGTCAAACGCTGGTGGTGAAGCGGGTGCTCCAAATGAGCCAAGTGGAAATCCACAAGATGAAGTTACGGATGTTGACTTTGAAGAAGTAAACGACAAGAAGTAATTGATTTATTCATACCTTTAAGGCGCCCTAAAATTTCTTGGGGCGCTTTTTTATTATCTATGCTGCACGTCAAACGGTTAGAACATTCTGAAAATCAAGAATGGATTGTATTTATTCATGGTGCAGGCGGAAGTTCATCCATTTGGTTCAAACAAGTTAAAGATTTTTCAGAGCATTTTAACGTTCTTTTGATTGATCTTCGCGGACATGGAAAATCAAAAAATCATACAGCAGATAAAAAGTATTCTTTTGAATTATTAGCGAATGATGTACTTCACACACTTGAAACGGAAAAAATCCCACAAGCACATTTCGTGGGCGTTTCCATGGGAACGATAATCATTCAGCAAATCGCACTTACTAAACCGGAAGTAGTAAAATCCATGATTTATTCAGGAGCGGTAACCAAGTTGACTTTCAAATCACGTATTTTACTCCGATTAGGAAGAATATTACATCCGTTTATTCCGTACATGGGTTTATATGCTTTATTTGCTCGCATTATTATGCCTCGGAATAATCACAAACAATCTCGGCTGTTATTCATTCGTGAAGCACAAAAGTTGATGTCAAAAGAATTTAATCGTTGGTTCAAGCTAACGGCAAGATTAACAAGTTACCTGGGAAAGTTAGAATACCACCAAATTTCCATCCCCACACTTTACATCATGGGAAGCGAAGACCATTTGTTCTTGCCTCCTGTGCGTGAAATTGTACAAAAAAATACAGCCACGCTTTTAAAAATCATAGAAAACTGTGGTCATGTCGTAAACATCGAACAACCCGATTTATTCAACCAACACTCGATTGATTTTATTTTAGCGAATCGATAAATTCAACAATTTTATCACAGCACATCTGCAATTCTACCGGCAAGATCTGTCCTGAAAACGGATGACTTGCGCCAAAGGTATGATTTGTACCATGTGTAACATGAAGCGGTTGTTTTGTCCATGCTGCAATGGCTTCTCCTTCCTCGATGGAAACGGATTCATCTTGATCTCCGTGAAGAATGAGCAATGGTTTTTTTAATGATAAACATGCATTTCGTATGTCTAATTCTTTCCAGTGCGTTTCAAAATCAGTTAATTGCTCTATGGAATGTGGCATGTCTTGGTGGGTTCTGCCATTTTTTACGCACCGAACGCCGGTTTTTTTCCAATCTTCTAAAATTTCGGATGGGAGATAAAAACGCTTTTCAATGGATGATATAGCAGCTAGCGTAATCACAGAATTTACTCTTTGGTCATTGGCACAAAGCAAGGCAATTCCTCCGCCTCGAGAATGCCCCATCAAATGAAGCGAAATAGTTGATAAATCAACCTTTTTCTCAATCCAATTGAATGCACAAAGCACATCGTTTTTTTCGTAGGAATATCGATTCAGAGAAAATGCGTCTAAATCTGCAAAGTCCTCTGGCTTTTCAACCGTTGTTCCGTTGTGTGTGAGATTAAATTTACAAAAACCAAAGCCTCTGTCCAAGAAATAATCTTTCATCAAATTCCAAGCACCCCAATCTTTGAAACCCATATACCCATGCACAAAAACCAACAAATTTTGATTGAATTTATCGGGAATCGAAAGTTCTATCAATGCTTGGCGTCCGGCAGAACCAACGTAGGTTTCATTCAAAACTTTCATCTCTTATCTCAACGGAATTTGTCTCAATGTTTCAAGATAATACTTCCAAAATTTTTGAACCGAAGAAATCTGCACTTTTTCATCCGGTGAATGTGCTGCACGAATATTTGGACCAAAAGAAATCATATCCACACCAGGAAGGTGTTTGCCCAAAATACCGCATTCCAAACCTGCATGACACGCTTTTACTTTTGGATCTTCGTGGTACATTTCTTTGTATAATTTTTCCATTAATTGGAGGATGGCCGAATCTGGGTTTGGTTTCCATCCTGGATATTCACCACCTTGAACAACCTCACATCCGCAATTTTCAAACGCACAACGAATAGTCATTGCAATTTCAGATTTCGTTGACTCCACACTACTCCTTTGTAAAGATTGACTGGTAAACGAACCATTTGAAATAATGATACGCGCCAAACTAGAAGAAGCTTCCACCAATCCAACAATATCAGGACTCATTCTGAAAACACCATTTTGAATTGAACAAAGCAGGTTTAGAATTTTCTTACAATCTTCGCCTTTCATTGCTTTTGTCGCGGAAGCAATTTCTTTTGCTTGCATATTAATTGCAGGTTCGATAGACTTATATTCCTCCTTCAATATCGCGACATGTTTATCAAATTCAGTATGAAAATGTGTTGCATCAGTAGTGGAAATAGCAATTACCGCTGTCGCTTCACGTGGTATGGCATTCCGTAAACTACCACCATCAAACGAAACCAATTGGAAAGAAAGCACTTGACTCAATTCCCAAAGAATGCGCGCCATCCATTTGTTGGCATTACCACGTCCTTTATCGATATCCATTCCGGAGTGTCCGCCAAGCAAACCACGAATAGATATTTCTACCGTTTTACTTCCTTCTATTACAGGAACTTCGGTAAACGTATACGATGTATTTGTATCAATACCACCGGCACAACCGATTGAAAGTTCGTCATCATCCTCTGTATCGATATTCAACAAAATTTCTCCTTGAAACAAGGAACCATCCATTTGCATGGCACCAGTCATTCCGGTTTCTTCATCAATAGTAAAAAACGCCTCAATTGCCGGATGTTTAATTGTTTTGGATTCCAACACGGCCATAATTGCCGCGACGCCAATTCCGTTGTCTGCACCAAGAGTTGTTCCGTTTGCACGTACCCAGTCTCCGTCTATGATCATTTCAATTCCTTGCGAATCAAAATCAAAAACACGATCCGAATTTTTTTGATGTACCATATCCAAATGAGATTGAAGAATAACCGTTTTACGGTTCTCCATTCCTGGGGAAGCAGGTTTTTTAATAATTACGTTACCAATTTTATCAACCACAGTCTCTAACCCCAATGAATTTCCAAAATCGACCATAAATTGTCGCACGCGCTCTTCTTTCTTTGAAGGACGAGGAACTGCATTTAAAGATTCAAAATGTGACCAAAGTTCGGAAGGTTGTAGGGAAGAAATTTTCATAGTATATAATTTGAATGTAAAAATGCAAATTATTTAGATATTGTTTGCTTCACATAGAAAATCCGTAAATTAGTAATTATGAAAATAGTATTGGGTTTATTTTTTTTCATAGCTGCTGTCACAGGATTTAAGGCTCAAAACATCAATCAGAAGGATCAAAACGGCAAAAGAACTGGAAAGTGGGTTATTTACAAAAAAGGAACGAAAATTAAATTTGAAGAAGGGTCTTTTATTAATGGCCGAAAGGAAGGTTTGTGGAAACGATATTACCCCAATGGAACGACAATAAGCATATCATCAATCTACAAAAACAATCGTCCGTCTGGCTCTTATACTAAGTATTACTTGAATGGAAAAATTAAAGAAAGAGGAAGCATAAATTTAAATCAATACCGAGATTCACTCGTTCGATATTATGAAAACGGTCAAATTGAATACGCCGGATCCTTCAATCAATTAGGTAAAGAACAAGGGAAAGTGAGATATTATTACGAAAATGGTCAGGTAGAATTTGAATACGAGGCCAACAATGGGGTTCCAACGGGAATGGCTGTTCGGTACTTTGAAAATGGTTCGATCAAGGAAGAAACAAGTTATAGTGCGACGGGAGAAGTATTGAGTGTTAAAAAGGGCAACAATACAACACCTGTAGACAAAACTGTCAAAAAGGGGCAACAGGCACCCCTTTTAGGTTCTCCCAAAACAAGGGGGAAACCATTTTTACCCAATGGCTATAATAAGTGCTACACGGCAACTGATGAAATTTGGCAAGATGGTATTTTTAAAAATGGACAGCTATGGGACGGAAAAGTATATGAATATGACAAGGACCGTATTTTAATAAAGGTGAAAGTATACAAAGACGGTGTTTATCACTCTGACGGACAACTCTAAAATTTTTACTTTTTGTAAACATAAGATCCATAGGCTAATAAAGCGGGAATGCCCAAAACAAATATAAAAGCCAAGAAATAACCTTGAGTTGTTAAATAAAAATCGGTGACATTTAATGACTCTAGATCTTGTTGATTATATCCCATTCCAATAAAATAAGATAAACTTAATGGCACTTCGTGAGCTAGTTTTTGCTTGCCAAATTCAATTACACCAGGAAACAAATTGATTGGGAACAAAAATAGTATACAAGAAATAAGAAAAAAAGTGATGCCGAAAACCTTGGTTGGACCTAATTTAAATAGGAAATTCATTAGTTTTAAATATGTAATTTTAGTTTTGCAAGTTAATGAAATTTGACGAATGAAATATATGCTAGCCTATTTATGTAACACCATGAGCTGGGGCGGATTGGAAATGAATCAAATTCGCAACGCAAACTGGATGAAAAACCGGGGGCATCAAGTTGTCGTATTTGTGCTTTACAAATCCCCAGCATATTTTGAGGCAAAAAAACAAGATTTAGAAATTCATTGCATTGGTAAACACAAAAAACACTATGATTTCTTCAATGCTTGGAGACTCTATCAAAAGCTAAAAGTGTTACGGGTGGATTGTTTAATTGTTCGTCGAACATTTGATATGAGTATTGCTGCCAGCATTTCTTTTTTGTCCAATCGAAAAATAAAAACCTTGTTTTTTATGGAAATGCAATTGTCTTTTTCCAAAAAACAATTTTTTAGAACCTGGAGATATCGGTTTATCGACGCTTGGTGTTGTCCGTTAAATTATCTCAAAGATCAGGTTCATAAAAACACCAATATCAACCCCAAAAAAGTTTACACAATTCCATCTGGATTCGATTTTAGTAAAATTGAAAAGGTTGACAAGAATGAAGCAAGAAGTGCCTTTCAACTTTCTGACACCATCCAAGTATTTGGTGTTTTAGGAAGATTAGATCCAAAAAAAGGTCAAAAAATGGTTGTGGAAGCCATGGATAAATTAAATAGTAATAACTGTGTTCTAATGATTATGGGAGAACAAGAATCATCAGAAAATACAGAATACGTGCAATCCATTAAAAACTTTATTGACAAACAACATTTGAACAATCAAATAAAAATATTACCCTTTTCTCATTCCATTCATTTATTTTTTAGTGCGATCGATGCTCTTATTGTTCCTTCCGAAAACGAAACCGTAGGAATGGTAACCATTGAGTCTTTGTCTTTTGGTGTGCCTATAATTGGCAGTAATCGTGGAGGAACAAAAGAAATTTTACATTCGGAAAAACTAGGTGTTTTATTTGAATCTCAAAACGTCAATGATTTAGTAAACAAAATGAATGGTTTTAATGCCTTTAAGTTTGATAAAAACACATTGCTCGAGGAAGCTTTAAAATTTGATAAAGAGAAAACATGTAATTTGGTCGAAGAATTAATATTCAGCTTAAAAAATTAATTTGTCAATAAAACGTTTGTAGAAACATGGGGCTTTATTCAAATAAACAGCGTTGGAAAATTATCTTACTTATTGGAGCACTTATTCTATTCATGATTTCGTTATATGCATCCAATGTTTTGGTTTCCGATTTAAGTAAGCGAGAAAAGGAAAAAGCCAAGCAATGGGCTGAAGCAATCAAAAAAAAGTTTGAATTAATTAAATTAACTGATAATATTTTCAATCAATTAAGAG
>Ga0255096_1000204_pt1 | contig 33572 bp, 40 predicted proteins | sample Colum_Atlam_RepA_2_FD_188563 | JGI IMG/M metagenome (GOLD analysis project Ga0255096, IMG submission 188563) | Freshwater microbial communities from Columbia River, Oregon, United States - Colum_Atlam_RepA_8d | ecosystem: Environmental > Aquatic > Freshwater > River | place: USA: Oregon... | reverse complement strand
CCTCACTATCCCTCCCCCGCGCCCGCACAAACCGCACACCTGGCAACTCCGCCCTCACCTGCTCCAGCCAGAACACTCCATCATAGGGATAGCTGTTGCCGCGCGTGCCCACGAAGTCGGCATCGCCGTCGCCGTCCATGTCGCGCGCGATGAACTTGTCGAACATGCCGCGCTTGCGGCGCGACACATCGTGACGCGTCCAGGGCGTGCCGGTGGCGCCGGGGTTCTGGAACCAGCCCAGCCGGCCCAGAGGGTCGGTCAGCTGCGCGTTGGCATCGTCGGCTTCGCGCTCGCCGCGGCTGTAGCTGCCGGCAAACACGTCGGTGTGGCCGTCGCCGTCGATGTCCGCTGCCTCCAGGCCCGTGATGCTGTCCGGCGCAAACGTGCCGATGAAACGGGCGTTCCAAGCGTCGCCCTTGCGCGCGGGCTGTTCTATCCACACCAGGCCGTTGCCCACAGGGCCAACGCCGGCGCCGAGGATGTCCAGACGGCCGTCGCCGCTCAGGTCGGCGTACACCAGATTGAAGCCGGCCATGCGCGCGCCGTTGATGCCGATGGCGCGTTCGCGAAAGGCCAGCGTCCCGTCGCCGGGGTTTTCGAACCACACCAGCCGGTCTTCGCCGCGGGTGCCAATCAAAATGTCCAAGTCGCCGTCGCCATCCAGATCCACCGGTTCGGAATTCTGCGGAATGCTGTAGCGGCCAAGTTCAATCTCCTGCCAGCTGTCGCCCTGCAAAGGGTCACCCGTCACCTTGAAGACTGACACGGGGTTCGACACCGCAAAATCTTCCGGGCCTGGAATCTGCGCGCCCTTGTTGGGGGCAATCACTTCGGGCACGCCGTCGCCGTCAAGGTCGGCGGCAAACACGCGGATATAACTGCCGCGGCCTTCGGTCATCGGCAGCTTCAGGCGTGGCCATTGAGCCATGCGCGCATCGGTTCTGGCGGGCTGCGCGCCGGGGCTTTGTGCGCCGGGGTTTTGCACCCCAGGGTTTTGTAAATAGAGCACATGCGACAGCTCGGCGGCCACCAGGATGTCCATGAACCCGTCGCCATTTACATCGGCCACGGCGGCATCTTCCGGCGCTGAGGCATCCAGCCCCTCGGCCACGGTAATGTTGTGCCATTGCGTGGGGTCGGCGCTGCCAAAGGCGATGCGCACATGCCCCTCGGGCGGGGCCACAAAGCCGGGCGTGAAGTTCGCGGAGTCGTAGCTGGAGTCGGATTCGTGCACCGACACAATGTCCACAAACCCGTCCTTGTCGATGTCGGTCATCACCAGGCCATCGCCCCCGCTGAGCACAAAGTCGAGCACGGCGGCGTCATCCACCAGGTGCTCGCGCCAGCTGATGTAGCGGCCGTCGCTGGCGGTAGCCTCGGTAAGCTCGTCGCCCACGCCTTGCGCCAGCAGCGGCTGACTCAGCCCCGTGCTGGCCAGCGCCAGCCACAGGCATGCGCGACGGTTTGTGGCGAAGGGGTGGTGCATGGGGGCGTCCTCTGGATTATCAGATGTCGATGGTGGTGTTATCCCTGAGCCATTTTTCCAGCTCCGTGAACGAAAGCGTACCCTTCTCGTAATGGCCATGCAGGAATCGCCACGTCTTGTCTGCGCCTGCGGTCAGCCGTATCCCGTTGATGAGCAAGAAGGTGAACGCGCAGGCGAACGCCGTGCGCTTGTTGCCGTCAATGAACGGATGATTCTGAGACAGGCTTTCCCAGAGGGCGGCAGCTTCGGCTATCAAGTCCTGGTAATAGCCAGTCTGGGGGCGGTACAGAGCCGCCTCAAGCAGCCCCGCATCACGAATGCCATGGGAGCCACCATAGCGCTCGATCTGATCTGTGTGGATAGCAAGAACGTCAATGACGGTCAGGTAATCCGTCATTTAGCCAGTTTCTCGTAAACCGACGCATAGGTTTCATGGCTCTGCATGTAAGCCGCCATGACATGCGGCCTTGCGTTCATACCCTTGCGCTTGCTCAGCAGATCGGACAGCGCCTCGTCGATCAAGGCCTGTATCTGCCGCCCCTCTTTCTTTGCCAACCCTTTGACGGCAGCCAGGATTTCAGAATCGACTTGCGTTGCGAATTTAACGTGTGCTTTTTCCATGGTGGCACCTCCTGAATTCAAAATACCTTGAAGCATCATGATACTTCAAGATGTTTCATGATGAGGAGCCGCCAGCTCGGAGGGCCAGGTGGCTGGAATGGGGGATATGGGCTAGGGTTGAAGTACAGCCGCAGAGTTTCTCGTGCGTCACCTTGTTGATGCCCGATACGCCAGAGGTTTCAGCGCCATCATGATTCGGAATTTCAAACATATAGGGAACACCATGCTGATGCACAACCCTCCCCACCCCGGGGAAATCATCAAGGAACTCTGCCTCGATCCGTTGGGCCTGTCCGTGACAGAAGCCGCCGATGCCCTGGGCGTCAGTCGCAAGACATTGAGTGCCATCCTCAATGGTCGGGCAGGCATCAGCCCCGAGATGGCTGTGCGCCTCTCCATCGCCTTCGACACTTCTGCAGAGAGCTGGCTCAACCAGCAATCGCAGTACGAACTCTGGCACGCTGAACAGGTACGGAGGTAATGCCCGAAGTGGACACGATGAAACTTGACGGCTATCACGCCAGAATCAAATACGACGCCGAGCTGGATTCATTCCGGGGCAAAATCTTCGGCTTGAACGGCAGCGCGGATTTCTTCGGACGCAACCCCGACGAACTGCGCGAAGAGTTCAGGAAGTCTTTGAATGCGTTCCTGCAGGCTTGCAAGGAAAAAGGCATCGCGGCACAACGCGTGGCCCTGCATTCCCAGCTCCAGCCCTTCGATGTTGTCGATCACCTTCGCACTCCAGAAGAAATGGCGGCCTATCTGGTCGCGGCTATTGAAGAGAGTCAGGGCGATACGGCGTTCATCGCAGTCGCACTTGGCGATATTGCACGCGCGTTGGGGGTCGATGCCGACGCTTCTCTGGGTAGCCGGGTCAGACCAACGTTCGAGGCATTCAAGGAAAAAGCGCTGCAGCGCGAAGACGTTCGCGATGCGTATGCACAACTCTCCGCAGACTATGACGAGCGCAGGACGCTTATCGTACTTCAGCAACAAACGGGTTCGACGCAGGACCAAATTGCCGACACAACGCAGGACGGCAAGGACAATATTTCCCGTTAACGGTAGACTTCCCCTCATCTTGTTTCAGCATACTGCCCAGGCGCACTAAGCCTCCAGAATCCGCCCCCCAAGAGGTCTTTCAAACCCCCATGCCCCTCGTCATTCTCCTCTGCGGCCTGCTCGTCGTGGCCACCACCGTGCTGCACTACGAGGTGCTGCGCTTCATCAACGGCTGGCTGCCTTCACTGGTGTTTCCCGAGCGGGCCAAGCTTGTGATCGTCATCCTGGTGGCCTTCGTGGCGCACATCGCCGAGATGGGCCTGTATGGGGCGACGCTCTTCGGCCTGGTGTCCTGGGGCGGGGTTGGCTCGCTTGAAGGCGGGCCGGGGTTTTCGCTGATGGCCTGCATGTATTTCTCGGCCGAGACCTACACCTCGCTGGGCTTCGGCGACATGACGCCGATCGGCCCCATCCGCCTGATCGCGGCCGTCGAGGCGCTGAATGGCCTGCTGTTGATCGGCTGGTCGGCCTCGTTCACCTACATCTCGATGGAGAAATTCTGGCTCAACAAGCCCGCGCATCGCGCCCTCAAAGCCACGAGCCCCACGCATGGAGCTCACAGTGATAGTTGATCTGCAAGACACACCCGAATTCATCCCCACCATCGCCGCCTGGCATCACGCCGAATGGGCGGCGCTCAACCCGGGCCAGACGCTCGAGCAGCGTATCGAGCGCATGGGCAGGTACCTGTCGGATGACGTGATGCCGCGCATGTTCGTGTGGGTGGAAGACAATCAGGTGCTTGGCACGGCGGCGTTCGTGCAGAGCGACATGGACACGCGGCCCGAACTCAGCCCGTGGCTGGCGAGTGTGTACGTGAAAGCGGAATCTCGCGGCAAGGGCATTGCTGCCGCGCTGGTGCAGAGGGTGGTGAGCCATGCCGCTGCGGCGGGGTTTCCCGAGCTGTTTCTGTTCACACCCAGCAAGGAACACTACTACGCGAAGCTCGGCTGGCAGACGCTGTTCCGCGAGGACTATCACGGGCAGAGGGAAACTGTGATGAAGATTGGGTTGCAGGCCTGATGTCAGTCTCGCTTCGCCCCGCCACCCTCTCCGACGCCCACGCCCTTGCCGCGCTCGCCGAGCGCACCTTCCGCGACACCTTCGCCACGCAGAACTCGCCGCAGAACATGGATGCCCACTGCCGCACTCACTATGGCGAGGCGCTGCAGTCGGCCGAGATCGCCAGCACCGACCATGTCACGCTGGTAGTGGAAGCCGGCGGCCTGCTGCTGGCCTACGCGCAATTGCGCTGGGGCACTGCGCCGGCATGTGTGTCAGGGGCGCAGGCGGGCGAGATCCGGCGCTTCTATGTCGACGCGCCCTGGCTCGGCAAGGGCATTTCACACGCGCTCATGCAGGCGTGTCTGGAGGCGGTGCAGGAACGCGGCAGCACCACGGCCTGGCTGGGCGTGTGGGAGCACAATCCGCGGGCCATCGCGTTCTATCGCAAGTGGGGGTTCACGCCAGTGGGCGAGCACTGCTTTGCGGTGGGGGATGATCCGCAGCGGGATGTCATTCTGGAGAGGGAGTTGTAGATATTGTCCTGGCCACGTCTCCCGGTGTGGCACCGAGCGCAAACAGCGATTTGAGAATCAAATCAATCGAAACACTGGGATCCCCCGCTTCCATCTTTGCTACGCGCGATTGGCTGGTAAAAACCAGCTTTGCCAAGGCTACCTGACTGAGATTGCTTTCAAGTCTGAGCTCGCGCAGCGAATGGCCGAGCGCCAGCTTCATGTCGATATAGGCAACTTCGTCGGGCGTGAGCGCAAGAAACTCTTCAGTACTGCCAATTTTCCAGCCCGCCGCTTCAAGAGCTTTTTGCTTGTTTGATTGCATCGTCATACATCCTGAATCTGCGTTTGCAGATAACGATCGTCATTTGAGGTGTTGCGACTGTCTTCTTTTGGAATACTTCACCGATGACTATGGCATCAACGTCTATTCGATAGACGATTCGCCAGAGGGTGTCCTTGTCAGATACCCTCAGCTCGTGACAGTGCAATCCAATTGAAGGCATGGGACGAGAGTGCGGCATTGTGAGCATTTCGCCTCTCTGCAACAGCCGCAGAAGGAATCCAGTCTGCAAGCGAGCAGTCAATGAAAATGGTGGGGATTTCACTATCCCATGCAGCCAGACCAACGGCTTGTCTCTCTCGTCCATGACCTTCCTTTTATATCAAATTTGACATACAGGCAAATTCAAAATCCCCTCTCCTCAACAGAAGTATAGTTAGCCCAACGCGAATCTCCTCGGAGCCCCCATGCCCTGCCGCAATTGCCTCTCCCTCCCCATGCCGCGGAATATTGATCCATGCTGATCGTCATCGAAGGCATCAGCGCCGCCGGCAAGACCACCCGCGCAGCGCAATACGCCCCCGCCGTGGTGCCCGAGCTCGTCTGCCCGGCACCATCCGGTGACGACGCGGCGGTGGGCGAGTACTGGAGCGCCCGCCACACCGAGCGCTGGCTGGCAGGCCTGACACTGGAGCAGACCCACGGCACCGCGTGCTTCGACACCGACCCGCTGAAGATTCATTACGCCTGGTGCCTGTGGCAGACGTGCCACGGCACGCGTGCTACGTGGTTGGCGACAGTGCAGGCCACCCGGGCACGACTGCTGCGCCGGGAGATCGGCTTTGCCGACGTGATCGTGCTGCTGGAGCCCGACGAACAGCAGGTGCGGTAGCAGCAGCGGCAGGACACGCGCCGGCGGCGCGGCAATTTCGCCATCAATGTGCAGCTGCAGGCGCCGCTGCGGCGCTGGTATGCGATGCTGGAATCCCTGGCGCCAGGGCGGGTGGTGTTCGAGGGGCATCTGCAGCCGCACGTCGAGGGGGGCGCGCCGAGGGAGGATCGTTACAGCGTCGAACTTCTCGATGCGCTGGTGGAGCGAACGAGCAAGTAATCGTAATTCCTGCATTCTGAATTCATGACTATATTCATTGTGATGAAGTTGTGTTGCCGCACTGAAAGCAACCCTGCTTCAGGTTGATCAACATAATCCAATGGATTAGAGTTCAGTCATGCTGACAATCGTGGAATTGCCAGAATATCTGCGTGCAGCAGAGAAGTTGCTGGATGAAGAAGAGCGGTCCGCCATCGTCACAGCGCTGGCCAGAACTCCAGCTGCCGGGGCACTTCTTGTGGGAACGGGCGGTATCAGAAAGTTGAGATGGGCAAGGCCAGGCACTGGCAAAAGCGGCGGTGTCCGAGTCATCTACTATTTTCACAATACGGGAATGCCTCTCTTCTTGCTCTCGTTGTTTGCCAAGGGCACAAAGCCTGATCTATCAAAATCAGAGCGCAATGAACTGGCCGCACTGGCCCGCTATCTGCGCTCGCAAACTGCAGGAAATTGACATGAGCTCGGCATTCGAAAGTATCAAACGTGGCCTGGAGGAGGCTATCGAGTTCGCGCAGGGAAAGCCTTCCAAGGCCATCGTTCATCAGCTGAGCGCACTTGATATCAAGCGCATCCGGTCAGACGCAGGGATGACACAGGAAGAGTTTGCAATGGCATTCGGCATCAGTGTCAGTACCTTGCGCCACTGGGAGCGAGGCGATCGCAGTCCTGCCGGGCCAGCGCTTGTCTTGCTGAACGTGATGGAAAAGGAACCCGGAGCGGTGCTCAGAGCACTCGCCAGATAAGCGCTTCTGGTTACCTGCCGAAAACTTGCTCACTTTTGCCACCCAAACAAAAACCCCCTGAACCTCCGCCTCAGCGGCGAACATTCAGGGGGCTCATGTCTTCTCAGCAGCGGGTCAGGATTCCCCGACCCGTTTGCGGTTTCTTACTCCGCTGGCTCCAGACGCACAACGGCTGTTGGCGCACGGCTGCGGTCTTCCAGCGCTACGTAGATGAAACCATCCGGGCCCTGGCGCACATCGCGGATACGGCCGAGGTGGTGCAGCAGGGTTTCTTCGGTGCTGACGCCCAGACCATCTTCAGTCAGGGTCAGACGGGCCAGCTGCTCACCGGCGAGGCCGCCAGCGATGATGCTGCCGTTCCACAGCGGGAACTGCGAGCCGTTGTACACAATCAGACCAGACGCAGCGATGGAGGGCACCCAGAAGTACTCGGGGCTTTCCATGGCGTCATTGGCGATGGACTGGTGAATCGGTGTGCCCGCACCGTAGTTCACACCGCGGCCGACCACGGGCCAGCCGTAGTTCTTGCCGGGCTCGACCAGGTTCAGCTCGTCGCCGCCCTGCGGGCCGTGTTCGGTCATCCACAGCTTGTCAGTGACGGAGTCGTAGAACAGGCCCTGGGGGCTGCGGTGTCCGTAAGTCCAGATGGCCGGCTCAGCGCCGTCCTGGCCCACGAAGGGGTTGTCGCTGGGCACACTGCCGTCATCGTTCAGACGCACGATCACGCCGTGGTGATTGGAGTTGTCCTGGGCCGGGTGTGCAGCCAGGTCGCCTGTGGGCGGTGCCATGCGGTCGCCCAGTGACAGGAACAGGTGGCCCTCGTCGTCGAACACCATGCGGCCGCCGTAGTGGCCCTGACCATTGGCGTTTGCTACGAAGATCTCTTCCACGTCCACGAACTCGTCATTCACGAAACGGCCACGCACGATGGTGGTGGTGGAAGCGCCCTGCTCGGCCAGAGGCTTGGCGAAGCTGATGTAGAGATACTGGTTGTTCGCGAAATCCGGGTGGGGAAGCACTTCAAACAGGCCGGACTGGCCGCCAGTGGTGAACACTTCCGGCACGCCGGGCACGGCGTCAGGCAGCAGCTGGCCGTCACGCACAATGCGCAGACGTCCTACGCGCTCGGTGATCAGCATGTCGCCGTTCGGCAGCCAGGCCATGGACCAGGGCACCTGCAGGCCGTCTGCCACGGTCACGATCTTGAAGTCGTGCAGGACCGACGTGGTGACGTCGGACTGCGCCTGGACAGCGCCAACACTGCCCAGACCGATGAAGAGTGCGGTCACTGCCATATAGCGTCTTAACATGAAAATCTCCTTGTTTTATTCAGAAATGAGCAATCGGGTCGCCACCAGGTGTGTCTTCAAGACCGGAGCCGCTGGGAAAACGTTCCGGCATCTGGCGCGGGTCCGGCCATATTAGCGGTCGGCCCGGCAAATTCAAAGCTTGCAGATGCTGGCTGCGGTAAAGGACCATTGTCATCCACTGGCCCGTCTGCCTGCAGGAGCAATCGCCATGAAAACCTTCTACGCCCTTTGCTGCATTCCTGGATTTCTGCTGCCCTGGAGTTTGTTCATCCCGTGGCTGCTGGAACACGGCCTGAACATTTCGCTCCTGTACTGACGCTTCAAGGAACCCTTCTCCATGTGGAACCAACGCTACAACACCGCCGAGTACATCTATGGCACAGAGCCCAACGACTTTCTGCGCGAGCATGCGGCGAATATCCCGGCTGGCGGCACAGTGCTGTGTCTGGCAGAAGGCGAAGGGCGCAATGCCGTGTACCTGGCGCAACAGGGTTATCGGGTGACGGCGGTGGACTCGTCCGACGTGGGCTTGGCCAAAGCCACAGCGCTGGCCAGCGCGCGAGGCGTACACATCACCTGCCTCTATGCCGACCTGGCGGAGTTCGCGCTGGGCGAGGAGGCCTGGCACGGCATCGTCTCCATCTTCTGTCATTTGCCTTCTGCGGTGCGCCAGCCGCTGTATGCCGCACTGGGCCGCGCGCTGACGCCCGGCGGCGTGTTGCTGCTGGAAAGTTACACGCCCGCGCAGCTGGCGTTCAGCACCGGTGGGCCAAAGGATGTGGACATGCTGGTGGACGCCGCTACCCTGCGCCGCGAGCTGACGGGGCTGCAGTTCTCACTGCTGGAGGAGTGCCAGCGCGAGGTCGTGGAAGGCACCTACCACACGGGGCTGGCAGCCGTGGTGCAGGCAATCGCGCGCCCGCTCTGAGCGCTCGTGCAGCGGTTGCTTTCCCGCAAAGTCTCGTGGGATAGTAACCGCCGAAATGCCGCAATGACCAGGCAGCCAGCAAGGCCGCCGGACAATAACAATAATCAGGAAAATCAACATAATGGCGAAACTGTTCCCCACGTTCATTGCCTTGACCGCCGCCACATCGCTCAGCCTGGCCGCCACGTTTCTGACTGACAGCAACGCTGTGCACGCCGCCGACGCAGGCGACATCCCCCGCACCGCCGATGGCAAACCCGATTTCAACGGCCTCTGGCAGGCGCTTGGCAACAATCACTGGGGCGTCGAACCCCACAACGCCCGCATGGGCCCGGACTACCGCTGGGGCGCCCTCGGGGCCATTCCTGCCGGCCTGGGCATCGTCGAAGGCGGCGAGATTCCCTACACGCCGGAAGCCCGGGCAACACAGCAGGAGAATCAGGCCGACTGGCTGGCCCGCGACCCGGTGGTCAAGTGCTACATGCCCGGCGTGCCACGCGCCAACTACATGCCCTTCCCGTTCCACATCGTGCAGTCGCCCGAACACCTGATCATGGCCTATGAATTCGCCAGTGCCAGCCGCGTGGTCTACATGGACCGTCCCGATTTCGCTGCGCCGGTGCCCAGCTGGATGGGCCACTCCCTGGGCCGCTGGGAAGGCGACACCCTGGTGATCGATGTGACGGAACAGATGCCCGACACCTGGCTGGACCATTCCGGCAACCACCACACCGAACAGCTCAAGGTGACCGAGCGTTACACCCACCTGGGCCGTGATGTCATCGAGTACGAAGTCACGCTGGAAGACCCGGGCGTCTACACCCGGCCATGGAGCATGAAGATGCCCCTGTACCGACGAATGGACGAGAACGCCCAACTGCTGGAATTCAAATGTGTCGAGTTTGCCGAGGAGCTGCTGTACGGCCATCTCGTGAAAGGCGCCGAGCGCACCGAACCCTGAGGAGACCCTGACATGAAGCACACGAGCACACGCAAGACTCTCGCTACCGCCATCGCCCTGCTGCTGGGGGCAACCGCCTTGTCCAACGCGTTTGGTCAGGACGTCTACGTAGCGCCCCGCACTGTTGATGGCCAGCCTGACATGCAGGGCGTGTGGGCCAACAACAGCACCACGCCGCTGCAACGCCCCGAGATCTTCGCCGACCGCGAGGAGTTGTCGGAAGACGAATATGAACAGCTGCTGGCGCGTCTGACAGAAATCGAACAGGGCGACGGCGATGCGCTGTTCGGTGACGGCTTCCTGAATGCAGTGGTCTCCGGCACGGTGGAGTCCTACGACCCGTCCACCGGCAACTATGATCAGACGTGGATGGCCAACCGCACGCTGGAGACGCGCACCTCGCTGATCGTCGATCCGCCCAATGGTCGTCTGCCCGCCATGCGTCCGGAAGCCCGTGAGCGCATGCAGGCAGAAGCCCAGGCTCGACGCGACGCACCGTCGGATTCCTACACCTCGCGCCCGATACAGGAACGCTGCATTACTTACGGCATGCCTTACATGCTGGCGGGCTACAACAGTTACTACCAGGTGGTGCAGAGCGCCACCCACGTGGCCATCGTGCAGGAGATGATCCATGACGTGCGCCTGATACCTCTGCAGTCCCGCCCCCACGTGGATGAAGACATCCGCCTGTGGCACGGAGATTCCCGCGGCTGGTACGAGGGCGACACCCTGGTGATCGAGACGCGCAACTTCTCGGAAGCCAGCAACTTCATGGGCGCGCGGGACAACCGCCTGTTCAAGGAGCGCTTCACACGCGTCTCTGAAGACATCCTGCAGTACGAGTTCACCATTGAAGATGATGAGACCTGGGAAGCGCCCTGGACCGCCGTGCTGAACTGGACTCGCAGCGAAGACCCGATCTACGAATACGCCTGTCACGAAGGCAACTACGCGCTGGAAGGCATTCTGTCGGGCGCGCGGGCTGAGGAAAGAATGGCGGCGGAGCAGAACAACTAAGCCTGCACTGCAGGGTTTTTAATTTGCTATCAATGCTATCATCCTCTCTGTGCTATACCTTGAGGGGAGTCTGGCAACATGGCGAATCTGATTGTGAGAAACGTTGACGAAGCGATTGTAAGAGCCCTGAAGTCTCAGGCTGGAGCGAAAGGCGTCAGTGCCGAGGCAGAACACCGCCACATTCTGGAAGCGGCGCTGCTGCACCCTGTGCCCCGCAGTTTTGCGCAGGTGCTGGCGGAAATGCCGAATGTCGGCCGCGACGAGGATTTCGCGCGGATCGACAACGAGCAGGCCCGCCATGTATTTGATTGATACCAATGTCGTCAGCGAGCAGCGCAAGCTGCACCTGGCGGACCCCGGTGTGCGCGCCTTCTTTGCGGAGCTGCTGGAGCAGCCGGGTCAGGCGTACATCAGCGTCGTTACAGTGGGCGAGATCCGCCGCGGCATTGACTTGTGCACCTGGCGCGGCGATGGGCAGCAGAGTGCGCTGCTCGAGCAGTGGCTGCAGCAACTGCTGCAGCATTTCAGTCATCACATCCTGGCCTTTGACCAGCATTGCGCGCAGGTCTGGGGCAGGCTGCGGGTGCCGAATCCGGATGCCGTCATCGACAAGCAGATCGCCGCCACAGCTCTGGTCTACAACCTGACAGTGGTCACCCGCAACACGCGCGATTTCGCCGGCACCGGCGTCCGTGTTTTGAACCCCTTTGTCTGAACCAGCGCGCAAGGAGCTCGCCATGACCGTCAGCTACCAGCACGAAGTGATCATCCACCGCATGCCCGCCGAGGTTTTCGCGGTCATTGACGACCTGCCGCAGACGGCGAAGTGGCTGCCGCCCTGCGTCAGTCTCGAGAAAGTGGGCGACGGCCCGAGTGCCGAGGGCGACGCCTTGCACTATGTGTACCGCCAGGGCAGCAAGACCGCCGAAATGGCAGGCCGCATCCTGGCGCGACAGCAGGATGCCCGGCTGCACTGTCTGTACTCCGATGCCATGTTCGACGTGTCCGTCGACCTGCAGGTGGCAGCGCATCCCGAAGGCACTCTGAGTTCCCATCACATCACCATGACGCCCAAAACCCTCTTCGGCAGACTGCTGCAACCACTGATCCGCCTTGGCCTGGGCAAGCAGACGCGGGACGCGGCGACCAATCTCAAGACCCTGCTCGAATCGGCCACATGACGACGGTGTGACAGGCACTCGCGCTTTGTCCGCGAGCCGCGTTATAGTACGGCCCAACCTAGCCCGAACGACTCTGTCGCCACAATAAGAACAGGACACCCGTCCCCCATGCGCCATCTGAATTCTGCTGCTGTACGGCTGGCTGCCTTGTTTGCTTTGCTTGCCACCACTCTCGCCTCCACTGCCTGGTCCCAGACGCCATTCTCCATGGAGGTCAAGCCCGAGTATCTTAAGGAAGTGCTGCCCATCGCCGAGACGTTCTCGGAGAAGGAGGCAGGCGACGCGCCTGTCTGGCGCGGCTATCGCAACAACGCCGAGACGGGCGTCCAGGAACAGGTGGGGTTCGTGTACCTGACCGACGACTACCCACCCGAACAGCGCGGCTACGCCGGCCCCATCGACATGCTGGTCGGCATGGACATGAACGGCGTGGTCACCAGCATGAAGGTGCTGGATTACTACGAGTCCTACCTGTTCTCAAGGGGGGACTTCATCGACAACTCCGTGTTCCTCTCCCAGTTCCGCCGCAAGCCCATCACTGACCAGTTCCGCCTGGATGTGGACATCGACGGCCTGTCGAGCGCGACGGCCACCAGCGCCGCCATGTCGCGCAGCGTAGGGGAAGTGTCCCGCCGTGTGGCCCGTGCCTACCTGAATTTCGGGGCTGGCACTGAAGAAGAACAGATGACCATCGACAACACCCGGGCCCTGCTGGAACCCTACAGCTGGCAGGCGCTGACCGATCAGGGCGTGATCCGGCAGACGACGGTGAAGTCGGCCGAAGGCGCCGACATCGTGCTGGCGGTGACCTATATTGGCAAGCGCGCCATTGGCGAGTTCATGGTGGGCAAGGAAGCGTTCGATCTGGCGGAAGCCGATGCCACGTTCCGCTCCGGCGGCGGCGAGATCCTGCTGCTGGCGCCCAGTGGCCCGGGGGCAGGCAGCGGCTTCCGGCAATTCCCCATGTCGATGCAGCAGGGCGATATCGTGCGCCGCGTGGCCGGCACGCGCTTCGGCAATGCAGGCATGGCGACGGAAGGCCTGGTGGCAGGCAATGCCAATTACGCGGTGTCGCTGACCGTGCACCCCGATTTCGACGTCACCCAGCCCTTCAATCTGATCTATCACACGCCCGGTGGCGGGGGCGACGTGGCGCTGGAATATCAGGTGACCGGCGTGGGCCTGACCCTGGCACGGGGCGAGCCGGTGCTCTCGGAAGAACAATTGCTGGAAGCGCGTCTGGTGGACGCCAGCTTCTTCGAGCGTCTGCGTCTGGCGCCGCCCTGGGGCGTGGTGCCCTGGGTCGATGTGATTCTGCTGTCGATTCTGCTGGGCTTCGTGATGGCCGCGTTCCTGAGCAAGAACGCCATGTTGCGCTGGGGCACCATGACAGCGACGATGCTGTATCTGGGCTTCTACAAGAACGGCTTCCTCTCGGTGTCCCACATTGCCAACGTGATCAAGATGGGCCCCGAGATGATCACCAACAACCTGCCCACGCTGATGATCGTGGTGTTCACGCTCATCACCACGCTCATCTGGGGCAGGGTGTTCTGTTCCTCGCTGTGTCCGTTCGGCGCGGTGCAGGATTTCATCGCCCGCTTCTCGCCAAAGAAGTGGCAGATCAAGGTGCCGCAGAAGCTGCATGACAATGCGCTGTACATCAAGTACGGCATCCTGGCGCTGATCCTGGGCACCGCCTCGGTGAATGCCAACGCCAGCATCTTCCAGTACTTCGAGCCTTTTGGAACGCTGTTTTTCTTGAGCCCTTCGGTACTGCTGTGGGCCATCCTGCTGGTGATTCTGGCGGCGTGCGTGGTGGTGGAACGCTTCTACTGCCGCTATGTCTGTCCGCTGGGCGCCGCGCTGGCCATCCTGGCTCTGGTCAGCCCGCTGCGTATCAAACGCGTGCCGCAGTGCAGCACCTGCAAAGTGTGCGAACAGGCCTGTCCGACCGGCGCCATTCGCCGCGAGGCCATCGACTTCAAGGAATGTGTCCGCTGCGACGTGTGCGAGACCAAGCTGATCGAGAAAGCCGGCACCTGCCGTCATTCCATGGACGAAATCGAACGGCGCCGCAAGACAAAGCAGAACATTCCGGTCGTCAACATCATCGAGCCCGTATCGGCCTGAGAGCGCCCTGCACTTTTCATCTACTGGAGTTACTGACATGAAGCAACACACACGCATTTTCGCCCCGCTGCTGGCGGGCCTTCTCAGTCTTGGCAGCCTGAGTGCCACCGGCCAGGCCGGCGACGAAGGCTGGGTCAAGCTGATTGACGGCGCCACCGGCATGGACAATTTCACCGTGGTGGGCGATGCCAACTGGAGCGCCACTGACGGCACTATTCAGGCGACTACTGGCTCGGGCGCGTCCTTCCTGCTGACCAAGGAGTCGTATTCCAATTACCTGCTGACTGTGGAATTTTTCGTCAGTGAAGACGCCAACAGCGGTATTTACATGCGCTGCCAGGACCCGGCGGCCATCACCGACCGCAGCTGCTATGAAGCGAACATTTTCGACCAGCGTCCCGACCTGACCTTCGGCACAGGCGGCATCGTGCACATCGCGCCAGTGGCCGAGCCCTTCCCGAAAGCGGGCGGCAAGTGGAACACCTATCAGATCACGATGGATGGCGAGCACATGACAGTGGTGCTCAATGGCGTGCAGACGGTGCATGCGATGGATAGCCAGTTTGCCAGCGGCCCGATTGCGCTGCAGTGGGCGCGGGGTGTGGTCCAGTTCCGCAACGTGTCGATCAAGCCGCTGTAAATCCTCCCCCTACACACACTGTGGGAGCGGGCTTGCCCGCGATTGGTGCTTCGATAGCGGGCTGGGGAGGCAGGGCGTTCAGTGCGGACACGCCGTGAACCCATCCATGGGGGCTCGGCTGCCGCCGTCCTGGCGGCAGACGGTCCGCACTGAACGCCCTGCCTCCCCACCCCTCAGCGCAGTGCCAATTCCGGGCAAACCCACTCCCTCAGTCAAGACAGAACTCCCCCGCGGCTTGTCTCCGGAAAAAAGAGGCCACGCCCCACACTGTTCGCTCCGACAAATTTCCAGCGCGCGCTTGAAATGTGAGGGTCTCGCCCGCACCCTTCGCTCACCGTCAATCGCGGGAGAGCTTTCCCGCACTGTTCGCGGGCAGGCCCGCTCCCACAATCGTTCCCGACCTACTCTGAGGAATTCTGTTTTGAAAACCCTATTCGACCCCGTTCAGCTCGGCGCTTTCGCGCTGCCCAATCGCATCATCATGGCCCCGCTCACGCGCTGCCGCGCCAGTGAAGGCCGCGTCCCCAACGCCGTGATGGCCGAGTACTACCGCCAGCGTGCCAATGCCGGCCTGATCATCACCGAGGCCACCTCGGTCACGGCCCAGGGCGTGGGTTATCCGAACACGCCGGGCATCTGGAGCGACGCGCAGGTCGAAGGCTGGAAGCTGACCACCGACGCCGTGCACAAGGCCGGCGGCAGGATCATCATGCAGCTGTGGCATGTGGGCCGCATTTCCCACTCCATGTACCTGGATGGTCAGCCCCCCGTGTCGGCCAGTGCCATCGCGCCCAAAGGCCATGTGAGCCTGGTGCGGCCCGAGACGCCCTATCCCACCCCCCGTGCCCTCACGCGAGAGGAGCTCCCGGGCGTGGTCGAGGCCTTCCGCAAGGGCGCCGAGAATGCGAAAAAGGCTGGCTTTGATGGCGTGGAGATTCACGGCGCCAACGGCTATCTGCTGGACCAGTTCCTGCAGAGCAACACCAACCAACGCACGGATGACTACGGTGGCAGCGTCGAGAATCGCGCCCGCCTGATGCTGGAAGTGGCCGATGCAGTGATTTCCGTATGGGGCGCCGACCATGTCGGCATGCACCTGGCCCCGCGCTGTGACGGGCACGACATGGGCGATGCCGATCCGCTGGCCACGTTCTCCTATGTGGCAGCCGAACTGGGCAAACGAGGCCTCGCGTTCCTGTTCACACGCGAGCATTACAACACCCCGGGCATCACCCCTGCGCTGAAGAAGGCCTTCGGCGGCCCGGTGATCGTGAATGAACAGCTGACAGTGGAAAAATCGGAAGAACTGCTGAATACGGGTGTGGGCGATGCGGTGTCCTTCGGCCGCTGGTACATCGCCAACCCGGACCTGGTGCAGCGTCTGCGCGCCAAGGCCGAGCTGAACCCGCTGAACCCGGCGACGATCTATGCCGAAGGCGGCACCGGCTACACGGACTACCCCGCGCTGGCCTGAAGCCGCGGCGCCTCGCGCCGCACCAGCAGCACCACCAGGGCCGCCATCATGCACAGGGCTCCGGCCAGTTGCAGGGCGGGCATATAGGTTGCCAGATCAGTGCGCAGCACCCCCGCGATCCAGGCGGCGGAGGCGGCACCAATCTGGTGTCCTGCAAAAATCCATCCGAAGGTCATGCTCGCCGACTGCGCGCCGTAACGGGAAGCAGTCAGCTTGACCGTTGGGGGCACAGTCGCCACCCAGTCCAGTCCGTAGAACACCGCAAACACCAGCAATGCCATGGGCGCAAAGCCCGAGAACGACAGGAAGATCAACGACACGCCCCGCAGCCCGTAAAACCAGAACAGCAGCCAGCGATTGTCGTAGCGGTCTGACAGCCAGCCCGACACGATGGTGCCCACGAAGTCGAAGCCCCCGATCACCGCCAGCATGGCCGCCGCACTCAGCGCCGCGATGCCAAAGTCATGGTTCATCGGCACCCAGTGGGTGTGGATCAGGCCATTGGTGCTGAAGCCGCACACGTAAAAGCTCAGGAACAATACCCAGAACGTGCCGGTGCGGGACACCTCTCTCAGATTCTGCAAAGGCGCCAGCGCGAGGGCTGCAAAGCGCGTGCTGCGGGCCGGCGGCTGCGTCACGGCTGCGTCGCCGTACAGCGGCAGGCCGACATCGGCCGGGTGATCGCGCATCAGCAGCAGGATAAGCCCCATGATCACCAGCATGAACACCACGATCAGGCCGATGGCCGCACGCCAGCCACTGGCCTCCGTGATCGCCGCCAGCAGGGGCTGGAACACCATCTGCCCGCTGGCGGTACTGGCCGTCATCAGGCCCATGACCAAACCACGGCGTTGCGAGAACCAGCGCGTGGCCACGGTGGCGCCCAGCACCAGCGCCGTCATGCCGGTGCCGATGCCCACCACCACGCCCCACAGCAGCAGCAACTGCCACAGCTGCGTCATGGCGAAGGACAGCAACAGGCCGCTGCAGATCATCCCGAGGGCGAAGGCCACCACCTTGCGCACGCCGAAGTGATTCATGAACGCGGCGGCGAACGGGCCGAACAGCCCGAACAGAACCAGACGGATGGCGATGGCGGCGGACACCTGCTCGGTGGTCCAGCCGAACTCGGCCTGCAGGGGTGCGATCATGATGCCTGCCGAGCCCATGGCGGCGGCCGTGGCGAGCATGGTCAGGAAGGTGGTGGCCGCGACGATCCAGCCGTAGTGAATGCCGCGCGCCTGCAGGGCGGCGGCAAGACGGGAGGCGTTCATGGGCGCGCCTCCGCAAGGCAGACAGCACGCATCATGGACGGGCCTCGCCCGTGGGAGGCAATGGCGGCAGCGGGCAGTCCAGGGCGGCGGCCAGCGCGCGGAAGATCTCAAGTTCGCCCACGGCGGCCACGCCATCGGCTACGATCAGCGCCGCGCAGGCTTTCAGGAACGCGGGCTTCTGCAAGGGTTTGAGCGCCACCGCCGCGTCCAGCGCCTTGTTGATGCTGGCCAGGCTCAGCGCGTCCGGCCCCGGCAGCGTGGCGGCGGGCAGGCCCAGCTGGGTGAGCGCGGTGTCGAGCAGAGCCTGTGGGAGTTTTCCCTGTGGGAGCTTGCTCTGTTGTGGGAGCTTGCTTGCAAGCGAACTGATCTCCTGTTGTGGGAGCTTGCCTGCAAGCGAACTGTTCGCGGGCTGTGGGAGCTTGCTTGCAAGCGAACTGTTCGCGGGCAAGCCCGCTCCCACAGTTGCTCCCACAGCTCCTCCCGCAGTCGCTCCCCCCGCCCTGATCAGAAACGCCAGCAGCAGCGTCACTTCCGCCTCCAGCTGCTGCAGACTGCGGTGTGCCGTGTGATGAAAGCGGCTGCGCGGCGCAAACACGCCGTCCAGTTGCTGCAGCACCACGCGCTGCAGCACCCATTCCCACAGGCTCACCTTGCCATCCGCCTGCACCAGCGCCAGCAGAGTCTTGCGAAAGCGCGTGTATTGTTCCGGGCTCATCTGCCGCAGCACCGGCAGCGCCACACTCAGCAGCGGCAGGCGCACCTCAGGCCGGATGTGTGCGTGATGGGCCTGCAGTGTCTGCAGCGCGGCGACGATGGCGGGCTCGGCCTCGCTTGCGAGCAGCGTCTGCTGCTGCGCGGCCACGTCGGGGCGGCGGTCCAGCAGGAGCAGATACACCAGCGCGCTGGCACTGAACGGGTGATGCGCTGCCTCCAGCAACACCGGCGGCAGACCCGCCAGCAGGTGCCGCGCCTGTTCAATATCTGACTCCTGCGGATTGCCCGCCTTCTCCAACAGCGCAGTACTCAGGGCAAGGGCTGTCAGCACTCCCGGGGACGCTGTCCCGCCCGCCACCGTCGCACCTGCCCCCGCTGCCGCTGCCACTCCGGCCGCGGTCATGCCACCCCCGTCGACCCGCGCGGCCTCGGCATCCAGCGCCGCCGCCTCTGCCTGCACAAAACTGCCATCCCACGCAGGCTCGATGCGCCGGATGCGATCGTCCAGCGGCGGATGCGTGGCGAACAATGAACTGAACGAGCGCTGCAGCCCGTTGGCAAACAGCGCGTGACTGATCTCGGAGGTCGCCGGATTGCCCAGCACGGAGCCCGCCGCACTGCCGCCAATGCGCTTGAGCGCGCCGGCAATGCCGTTCGGGTTGCGGGTGTACTGCACGGCCGAGGCATCGGCCAGAAACTCGCGCTGACGGCTGACGGCCGCCTTGATCAGATTGCCGAAGAAGGTGCCCGCATAGCCGATGGCCATCAGCCCCAGACCCACCACGGCAATATTGCCGCTGTCTTTGGAGCGGCGGGAATGGCGGGTGGAGCGCAGCAGGTATTCACCCATGATGCCCAGCACAAGGATGCCGTAGAGGATGCCGATCAGACGGATGTTCAGGCGCATGTCGCCATGCAGGATGTGGCTGAACTCGTGGGCGACCACGCCCTGCAGTTCGTCGCGGCTGAGCGTCTCGATGGCCCCGCGGGTGATGCCGATGACCGCATCGGCCGGCGTATAGCCCGCGGCGAAGGCATTGATGCCCGGCTCGTCCAGCACATACACCGGCGGCACTGGCGTGCCCGAGGCGATGGCCATCTCCTCCACCACGTTGAGGATGCGCTGCTCATGAAACTCGCTGCTGCCGGGCAACAGCAGCCGCCCCTGCATCCCCTCTGCCACCCGCGCGCCGCCGCCGGCCAGACTCAGAATCTTGAACAGACTGCCGCAGCCCACCACCACGAGAATCGCCCCACTCACCCAGGCGAACAACGGCCAGTCGATGCGCTGGAACATCGGCACATTGAGGGTTTCGGCAAACATGCCCAGCCCGAACAGAATCAGCAGATTGGTGATGGCGATCAGACTCAACAGCGCGAGCGAGAACAGCAGCACCAGGCGTTTGGTGTTGCGGCGGGCGACATCCTGCGAGCGGAAGAAGTCCATGGCGGTCCCTGCGTGCTGCCGCGCGCGGCCTTAGAAAGACACCTTGGGCGCCGCCTGAATCTGCGCACTGTCTTCAAACTGCAGCAGAGTGGCATCGGTGCCGTGCCCGAAGGCGCCGGCCAGCACCACTGGCGGGAAGGACTGGCGGTAGGTGTTGTAGGCCATCACCTGGTCATTGAACGCCTGGCGGGCGAAAGCCACCTTGTTCTCGGTGCTGGTCAGCTCTTCGGACAGCTGCATCATGTTCTGATTGGCCTTCAGGTCGGGGTAGGCCTCCATCACCACATTCAGCCGTCCCAGCGCGGCGCCCAGGGCGCCCTCTCTGCCGCCCAGATCGGCGATCGCAGCCGCATTGCCGGGGTTGGCGGCTGCAGCAGCCAGCCCGGAGGCGGCGGCGTTGCGGGCGGCGATCACGGCTTCCAGAGTCTCGCGCTCGTGGGCCATATAGGCCTTGGCGGTTTCCACGAGGTTGGGAATCAGGTCATAGCGGCGCTTGAGCTGCACTTCGATCTGCGCGAAGCCGTTCTGGAAGCGATTGCGCAGGGCGACGAGCTGGTTGTAAATGGCTATGCCGTAAATGACGACAAGTGCCGCCAGGGCCAGGATGATGATCGTTGCGATGCTCATGGTGCGTCCTCATTGGGGTATGTGGGAGCGGGCTTGCCCGCTTCCGGTTAGAGGCGGAGGGTGCTGCGGCCGCCGCGCACGCCCTCTGCCCAGGGGAGTCCGCGCGGCGAAGCGCCGCCGGCACCGTGGCGCTGGCGCTGCCATCGGGATCTGGGCCGGCACCGCGCTGTGGGAACCAGCACTGCCCGCCGTGGCACTGCAGCCAGGTCCCGGGAGGCGAGGCGCGCTTTGCAGACCGTTGGCCGCCGGGACGGCGGCCACCGAGCCCCCATGGATGGGTTCACGGCGTGTCTGCGAAGCGCGCCTCGCCTCCCGGGTCCGGAATCAGCGCACCTTCGCGGGCAAGCCCGCTCCCACAGTGCAGTGCCGGCCCACGAACTCAGGGCAGCGCCAGCGCCACTATACGCGCCGCTTCGCCGCGCGGGCTCACCGCCATCACCAGATATTGTTTGCCCACGTACATGTACGTCATCGGCACGCCCGTGACAACCCCCGGCATGCCGATCTTTGCCACTATGTCACCGGTTGCTTTGTCATGGGCCCACAACACCGGGTCACCGCCAACGCCCTCGCCCGCAAACAGCAGGGTCTTTGTCAGCACCAGACCCGAGCGGGTCGGCTTGCCGGTACGGCCAATGTCCAGACCTTGCAGTAGCGGGTGGTTCTTGATGGCAGCCGGCGTGTCGCCGTTCACCACCTGCCAGACATGGTCGCCACTGTTCATGTCGATGGCGGTGATGCGCCCGTAAGGCGGCTTCACCAGCGGAATGCCATCCACCGACGGCGTGCGGCTGCCGCCCTGGATGTAGCGCACGCTGGACACGTCCGGCTCATTCACCAGTGACAGCACGCTGGTGGCGGTGCGCGAGGGCACGTACAGCAGGCCGGTCTCGGGGTCGTAGGCCGCGCCTTCCCAGTTCGAGCCCCCGGTGGACGAGGGCAGGTGCAGCGTGCCCTGAGTGCCATCGGTCGGGTCCTGGAACAGCGAGGGGGGCGTGAACACCGAGGTGCTGAAACGGAAGGGCTTCGCAGCCTCTTTCGCCTTGGCCAGAATCTCGGGCGTGAAGTCCACGAGGTCCTCTTCCTCGAACCCCTGTCGGTCATAGGGCAGCGGCAGCACCGGGAAAGGCTGGGTCAGCGCCGTCCACTCCCCCGCCACATCGGTGCCAGGCACGGGACGCTCCTCGATGGGGAACAGTGGCTCACCCGTGGCGCGGTCGAAGGTGAACAGATGGGACTGCTTCAGCGTCTGGATCAGCGCCTTGCGGCCATCGGGCAGGTCGGCAAGGATCGGCGCAGACGGGGTGTCCCAGTCCCACACGTCGTGGTGCGTGCTCTGGAAATGCCAGCGGCGCTCGCCTGTCTTGTAGTCCAGCGCCACGGTGGAACTGGAGAACAAATTGTTGCCAGGACGGTCTCCACCTTAGCGGTCGCCCGTGGCGGACTCCACCGGCAGATACACCAGCCCCAGTTCCTGGTCAGCGGACATCGGCGCCCAGACGCCTGCATTGCCTGTGAAGTCTGCGCCGGCAATCCAGGACTCGTACCCTGCTTCGCCCGGCTCGGGAATGGTCTTGAAGGTCCACAGCAGCTCGCCCGTGGAGGCATCGAAACCGCGGATGTCGCCCTTCACATTGCTGGCAGAGACCGGACGCATGCCCACCAGGTGCGCAGCGCCGGTGATCACCACGCCATCGACGGCCAGAGGCATGAAGGACATGCCGATGTCGATGTCGTCACGGCCCGGCCCAAGGCGCAAACCCTGCTGCAGATACACCCAGCCGTGCTTGCCGAAGGACTCGATCTCGCGACCCGTGCGGGCATCCAGCGCCACCAGGTAGTAGCCGGGAGTAATGGTGTAAATGGTTTCCTGCCCATTGTTGTCATACCAGGTCAGGCCCTTGCCCGAGCCCTTGCGGGGCGCGTCGTCGAAGCGACCGCCCTCGTCGGGGCGCCACAGCCACTGAATCTGGCCGCTGGCGGCGTCCAGCGCGACGATGTTGCGGGTGGCCCCGGCAGTGACATACACCATGCCATTGACCATCAGCGGCGTGGTGACACTGGTGGATTCTGGTTCCGGGCCGAAGGCGCCTGCTGCAAATTCCCAGGCAATCTGCAGCTCGTCGACATTGTCTGCAGTGATCTGGTCCAACGGCGCGTAGCGCGTGGACGCATTGCTGCCATTGAAGGCCGTCCACTGGAATTCGTCAGCCACTTCTTCGGAGGCGGCAGCCGGAGTAATGATGGTGGCCGCCAGGGCCTCAGCGCCAAGGACATCGGGCACGGGCACGGCGGCGTTGCGCATCAGGAACGCGGCCAGATCCATGTACTGGGCATTGCTCAGCGAGCCGGGGGTCTCCGCCGGCATGGTGGTGCGGATCAGTTCATACAGTTCCGCCCCCGGGCGTCCTAGCCAGCGGGCATTCAGCCGGGCCTGCATCTCGACGGGCACGTGACAGCGGGAACACTCTTCCTCGAACACGGCCTGGCCGCGCGCGACACTGACATCCTGGGCCAGTATTGGCGTGCTGCTCAGGCCGACAAGAACCGCGAACAGGACAACAATCGATGCTTTCAAGAGGACTCTCCTTCGTCTGACGGCAATATGCCGATGAGCTGACAATGCCATCTGGACGATGAACTTCAGCTGAACCGAAAAAATCGCGGGGATGGTAGCGGGTTATGTGTCGGGATGAACACCGACCAGATCAATGTTTGGTGTGTTGTAGGAGCTTGCCCTTTTGTAGGAGCTTGCCCTGCAAGCGAACTGTTCGCGGGCAGGGCCCGCTCCCACAGCTAGCCCGCTCCCACAGCAGAGCACTGTTTTCTGGAGCAGAAGCTCAGTCCTCGCGCACGCAGCGGGGATCGCCATTCTGGATGGCATGGATCTGTTCGCGGGTAATGGGCAGCGGAGCACAGCCGTGGTCGGTGCCACAGATCAGGTCCCACTCCGAACGCGCCAGGGTGTGGCAGCCGAAGCAATTGCCACCGAAGCGGTTGACGACTTCCGTCGTGCCGCGTACCCCGATGGCAGTGCCTTCTGCCGAGACATTCAGCTCGAAGAACTCCCAGTCATTGGTGGCCGGGTTCCAGCCTTCCTGGTGCTTGACCATGACTTCCGAGGGGATAAGCGATACCACGGAGCCCGCAGGAAATGTGCCGCCGGTGGCGGACTGGGCCACGGCCACGGTGGCGTCAAGATTGCCCAGCAGATTGTCGACAAAGTACTCGCCGACCTGGGTCATGGCAGTCAGGCAGTTGAAGGAGTCATCGGACACCTCGATCTGCTTGCTGTTGTCAGCCGTCATGGCCTGGCCTGCCAGCAGCAGGGCAGCACCCGCCAGCAGTGTTCTCGTGAATGTCTTCGCCTTCATGGGATGTCCTCGTCGCAGTCCGCGGACCGATTTCCGCGAAAGTGCCGGCATTCTCCTCTTCGGCACAGCCCAAAACAAGCCAGCCGCTTTGTGCTGCGGGCCGCTTCTGGCTTAGAATCGCGCCCCTTTCAGACACCCCGTCCGCCACAAGAGGTTCACCCCCAGCATGAGCACCCTGCCCCCCTGCCCGCAATGCGGCTCGGAATACGCTTACGAGAGCGGCGACCTGCTGGTCTGCCCCGAATGCGCCCACGAGTGGCCGGCAGTTGCAACGCCCGCTGCCGGCGACGAGGCCCGCATCATCAAGGATGCCAATGGCACCGCGCTGCAGGACGGCGACACCATCACCGTGATCAAGGACCTGAAGGTCAAGGGCACGTCCCTGGTGGTGAAAGTCGGCACGAAAGTGAAGAACATCCGCCTGGTGGACGGCGATCACGACATCGACTGCAAGATCGACGGCATAGGCGCGATGAAGTTGAAGTCGGAGTTTGTGAGGAAGGTGTGATAAAGGAATTACTGTTCCAGCAAGGTCCGCATCATCTCCTCGGCAAAAACCGGTGCGCTGCGAGCGATAGCCTCCCGCGGCACATCGTCCCCCAGCTCATAGGTGATGGCGGGAATCTGGTAGCGGCGGAAGAAATAATTCTTGGTGTTCTGCTGCGCGGACGGCGCCAGCGCATCGTGGCGGAACGGGAAGTCTGGAATTCGTGCCCGGGCCCTGTCCAGCCACACCGTGGCGAAGTCCTTTTCTCCCGGCAGCTCGCCCGCCACCTGAGTGTAGAAGCGGCTCTCCTGGGTAGAATGGAAATCCAGCATCAGTCGCGGCTGCATCGGCTGGGCATCCATGGCGTCCAGCAGGCGCGCCACGGCCTGCGTCTCCGGCTGGGTGAACGGCCCCCAGTCGCGGTTCAGATCCACGCCGCCCGTGTTGTGGCGCCAGTAGCCTTCCACCACGCCGTCCGGGTTGAGCAGGGGCAGCAGCACCAATGCGAAGCGCGAGCGGAAGGCGCGGGCCAGGTCGGTATCCGCAAACACGGTGTCGACGAAATGCTGCATGGCCAGCGCGCCCGTGACCTCCGGCGGATGCTGGCGCCCCAGCAGGTAGACCACCTCGGCCCTGGGCTCGGTGCGCAGCATCGTCAGCGGGCGCCCTTGGGCACTGCGGCCAATCTCTTCGCGCTGCAGCGGCACCCGCGCCTCAAGCGCGGCGTACCAGTCTTCGTAGTCATCGGGCTGCAGTAGCTCCTGCGCCGACACCCACAGCGGCGCGTCCACGTCGGGCAGCGCAATCTGCATCGCGCCCTCTTCCAGGCCGCGCTGCACCTGCGACTCGGGCAGCCGCGTCCAGTCCTCGCCATCGGCGCTCACCCAGGGCCAGTAGCGCGCCGGGCCATCCTGCACCTGCAGCGTAATGGCGAGCGCGGTGTTGCTCTGCGCGGGCGACACCCGGAAGGCATACCAGGCACTGGGATTGATAGGCGGGGCGTCTTCGGGGTGGATCTCGATCAGCACCGCATCGGTAGAAAGGAATTCACAGCGGTGGAAGTTGCCGCCGTCGAAGGCGGCGTCCACGGCGAGCAGTGGCGAGGCGCAGACCTGCGCACTGGGCTCCTCGGTCAGCCCGGCGGTGGGGGTGCAGGCTGTGAGGCAGAGGGCGAGGATGAGCCATAGTGGGTGGGAGCGAGCTTGTGGGAGCGGGCTTGCCCGCGAACAGTTCGCTTGCAAGCAAGCTCCCACAGGCCCGAACAGACTGGAAACACCTGCGCGCAAACATTTCAGGGACAACTGACCGCCATCACTTGCCCCTGCCCCTATGCTTCCTTCCGCTCGCTCACGCCGCAACAGCGCGACACTCACGGGCACACGCCGCGCAGGAATCCGCCAGTGTGGCGCACTGCGCATGCTCTGACGCGTGCGTGCGGCACACGGCTTCACACTCTTCGCTGATGGCAGCTGCCACGGCGGCCAGAGCGGGCAGGTTTGTCGAGTGGTTGGATGCCATCGTGATCAAAGGCTCGCAGATGGCCAGCATGTCATTGACACCCGCCAGGCAATTCGCCAGAGACGTGTCGCCCGCCACCAGCAGCGCCTGCAGATGCTGCATGCAGGCCAGGCCGTCACGCTTGCAGTGCAGCGCGGCTTCGATCAGCGCCATGTGGCCCGTCATCGCTGCATGGTCATGCTCGGCAGCCATGCTGCGGCTGGCAGCCAGACCGGTGGCCAGCAGGGCAGCACCCTGCAGCAGGGTGCGGCGGGAGACGGTGGTGGCGTCTTGTTCGTTGGACGAATGCGCGTTGTTGGTGTCCATGAGGGCTCCTTTAGAAATGGGGTGAACAACATTTCGCCAGAAGGATACTCCAGGCCTGTCTGGCTTGTCGCTGCGAAGACAGGATTTGGCTGCGACACTGTGTCGCAGAGTTACTGAATTCAGCGGGCGCAATAATCAGCTGGCCGCAAGAATGCCGTACCATGCGTTGTGGACTGGCTTTGTGCGCGATCCCGACGGTAACCTGATCGGCCTGATGGAAGAAAAGCAGTGACGCCTGCCTGCATGGCGGGCTCTATACCCGTGCCAAACCAACGAGACTCCTATGCAATACGTATTGATCATTCATGAAGTCGAGGACTACCCCGCGTGGAAGAAAATCTTCGACAATGCAGCCGGCATCCGCCGGGAAGCCGGAGAGCGCAGCTACCAGGTGCTGAAGTACGAGGATGACGCCAACCGGATCGTCCACTTCTCAGCATGGACTTCTATCTCCGCAGCCAGGGCATTTTTCGAATCGCCCAGACTGGTGGAAATTCGCAGGCAGGCAGGCGTCAAGGCGCCTGAGTTCATCTATCTGGATCAGCTTGAAGCGGGAACTCTGCCAGGCTGAGCAGCAGGGAGCACTTGGCGAGATTGTGGCGCTCCTGTCGCCCTATACCTGAACCGAGTCTTCTATCGTTGGTCAACTCGGGGTGAAGGCGCTATGGTGGGACGAACGCTGGCACGCAAAGCCAGTCACTCCCGCGCCGCCGTACACCCCGAGGTCCCCATGGATACACTTCAGCACACACTGGCAGACCTGTTCCAACAACTTGGCCTGCCTGCAGCGCCCGAGGAAATTGGCGATTTCATTGCCTCAGGGCGCCCCCTGCCGGATGAGCTGGCGCTCCATGCAGCGCCCTTCTGGAGCCCTGCTCAGTCCGCCTTCCTGCTCGAAAACCTCCTCACTGATGCGGACTGGGCACTCGCCATCGATCAACTGAACGTGGCACTGCGGGAGCCGCGCGACCATCTTGGGCGAACCCACCAGCAAGCTGAGTGAAGTCGCACCAGCAATTGACCAGGACCAGGTGACTGCAAGTCACTTTGCCGGCAATATGCGCGTGACGCGAATTCAAGCCCCAACAAGGACCCCACCATGCTCAACCACATCATGATCGGCACGAACGACATTGAGAAATCCAAGCAGTTTTATGACGCAGTACTCGGCGTGCTCGGCGCCGGCGAACCCGTGCGCAACATCGGCCCTTCCGGCCACATACGCCTGTTCTACCGCCATGACGGCAGCTCCTTCTGTCTCACTCAGCCCATCAACGGCGAGCCGGCCAGTGTTGCCAATGGCAGCACCATCGGCTTCAAGTGCAGTTCTCCGGAACAGTTGCAGGTCTTTCACGACACGGCAGTGGCCCATGGTGGCACCTCCATCGAAGAGCCGCCGGGACCGCGTCAGGGCGCCACAGGTGCCATGTACCTGGCCTATGTGCGCGACCCGGACGGCCACAAGCTTTGCGCCATACATAGGCCAGGCTGAGTGCAACAGGAATTTGCAATGCCATGACCCCCATCGACTGGAATGACTTCCTCAAAGTCGACATACGCGTCGGCACCATCATTGAAGCCGAGGATTTCCCGGAAGCGCGGCGTCCCGCATGGAAGCTGAAGGTGGACTTCGGTCCCGAGATCGGAATCCGCAGGTCGAGCGCGCAGATCAAGGCACTCTATACGCGGGAAGAACTGCTTGGGCGTCAGGTGCTGGCAGTCGTGAACTTCCCGCCCAAGCAGATCGGGCCTTTCATGTCGGAGTGTCTGGTGACGGGATTGCACCAGCCGGATGGCTCCGTAGTGCTGGCGTCGGTGGAACGGCCGTTGCCGAATGGGGCAAGACTGGCCTGAAGGGGAACGTGCTGGAGCGGCCCCGAGCGGGACCGCTCCCTCACATCATCAATCGCGGTAAGTGCTGACAGGGGGCAGCTGCGACCCGGACAGATCAGCCGGCACGCTCTGTTCCACACGGACAGTGTGGGTCAGCGTGCCAATGCCTTCGATGCTGGCACTGACTACTTCACCGTCTATCAGGTAACCCGACCCGGAGGCACGCTCGACGCGTCCTGCACCAGTGCCGCCGGAGGTGCCGCTCTGCAGCACATCGCCGGGGAACAGCGTGATCAGGGACGAGGCATACTCGATCAGCTCGGGGATGTTGTGGATCATGTCGCCGGCCTGTGCTTCCTGCACGGTCACGCCGTCAATCACCAGGGTCTGGTGCAAGCGCTCCATGGGGTCGCCGAAGAACTCCTTGGGCACAATCCACGGCCCCTGGGGTGCAAAGGTGTCATGGCCCTTGCCGACGAACCAGTCGGAAGTCACGCCATAGCCACCGGGCGGACGGCCACCTCGGTCAGATATGTCCATTGCCACCATGTAGCCGAACACGTGGTCATACGCACGTGTTGCGGAGACATACTTGCCGGTACGTCCGAACACAATCGCCATCTCCACTTCCCACTCGATACGGTCACGGCCGAACGGCATGATGATGTCCTCACCGGCACCGATCACGGCACCGCGGGTGGGCTTGAGGAACAGGTAGGGTACACCACGATTCTCCTGACGCTCGCGGATGCGGCTGGCCAGTTCGTCGTCGTTGCAGCCTTCGCAGGCATGGGTGTAGAAATTCACGGCGGCGTTCATGATCTTGCTGGGGTACTGAATCGGCGCCATGATGTCCACGGAGTCGACCGGATGCACAAAGCTGCGCAGGTCACTGCCTTCCAGCAGGTCTTCTTCCACCATCCAGTTGACCAGTTCGTAGATACGGTACTTGAGGCCGTATTCGTACTGCTCGATCAGCCCGATCATGTTGTCAGGCATGGGCATGTTGCTGTACTGGGGCAGAAGCTCCAGCGCCCGGTTGGCGGCGGCGAGATCGACAATGTACTGGTCGTTGCGCACGACCAGACCGACTGTCGGCACGTCATTGATGGCGAAGGTGCCGACCTTGAAGGGTTCGACTGATTCCATGGCCTGGGCCAACACCTGTGACGGACTGCCCGCCATGGTCAGGATTGCCCCTAAGGTCAGGCAATACAGGGTTTTTCTTTTCATTCTTGACTCCTGTGAAAGCACTTGCTTGTTGGGTAAGGTACTTCTACTTGTGCCGATGACCAAGCAGGCCATCCAGACGCACCGAAGGTAATCCTCTGAATGGCACTTGTCCAGTTGGAAAAATCGTTCAAACACGCCAGGACCTGAGCGCCATGAGTACACATGCACACCGTCTCGATCGCTACCTTTTTGCCAGGCTTGGGATTGCACGCCGTGCCATCAAGCCGCTGCTGGCGCAGGGGCGCATTCTGGTGGACGAGGCCCTGGCCACCAGCAGTGATCAGCAGGTGGATCAGTTTTCCCGCGTCGTGGTGGATGGCGCTGCCCTGCCCTTTGTCACACCGGTTTATCTGAAACTGCACAAGCCAGTGGGCGTGCTGAGTGCCACCCGCGACCCGCATCACCCTACGGTGATCGATCTGCTGGACCACCCCGCGCGTGACACTCTGCACATGGTGGGACGGCTCGACCGCAGCAGTTCGGGCCTGGTGCTGCTGACCAATGACGGACGCTGGTCACGGGCGCTGATGGCCCCGGAAGCAGGCGCTGAAAAAGTCTATGCAGTGCGGGTGGCAAAATCGCTGACCCAGGCCATGGTGGACGCCTTCGCGCAGGGCATGCACTTTGAGTACGAGGACATCACTACCTTGCCGGCGCGCCTGGAGATTCTTGAGGACACGCTGGCACGCGTGACCCTGGTGGAAGGGCGATATCATCAGATAAAACGCATGTTCGGCCGCTTCCGCAACCAGGTGCTGGCGCTGCACCGCGTGCAGATCGGCAGGGTTTCACTGCCTGGCGACCTGCTGCCGGGGCTCAGTTGCCCGCTCAGCGCGGATGAAGTCAGCGGCAGCGCCCAAGCCTCTCTACGTACTGACCGCGAGGCGGCTGGTCGCAAAGAGCGCTGATTCAGGGTCAGGGGGCCGTGCAATGGGCGGCAGTCGGTGCCACGCCGGACCCCAGCGCCACTGGCGCGGGAGCCTGATAAGGGTTGATTGGGCGTGACTGCCCATGATCGACAAGCAGCAACACCAGCACAAACACCATGCTGAGACTGCCCACCAGCGGACGGCCCGGGAGTTTGGTGAGAGACATCAGCGCCCTCCTCCCTGGCTGGCTGCCACCAGAGGCAACAGCAACCGTGGGCGCAGCCGAATACCCAGCAGCGAGCCGCCAAACGCGGCCACGAACCACACCCAGCCGTGCAGGCTGCCGGTGGACACGCCACTGAAGAACGCCCCGACATTGCAACCCAGTGCCACCCGTGCGCTGTAGCCAAGCACCAGGCCGGCCACGAGCACGATGGTCCAGCTGCGTGCCGTGATCGGCGCCACCTGCGGATCAGGCTCTGCCCGCCAGCGCATCACCACGAAGGCCCCCGCGATCAGGCCGATATTGGTCAGGGAGGTGACATCCGTCAGCAAGGACTGCACCAGGCGCTCGGCGTGGGCCGGCGCACCCCAGAAGGCATTGCCCGCCAGATCAGCCCCTGCGGCCGTTGCCAGTTTGGCCCCCCACAGGCCCAGGCCATAGACAACGCCCCAGGACTGCCCGGCAATCACCAGATTCAAAATGGCCAGACCGGCAATCAGGGCCGCCGCCAGCAGCAGTCGACGCGGTGGCAGGCGCTTGCCTGGCGCGGCGCGGCGCAGCACCAGCATTGCCAGGGCGCCAAGACCGAGCAGCGTCACCACCAGCCCGCCGCCACTGCCGAACTGGTCCTGCAGTGTAATCAGTGGCAGCACGCCGAAGCTCTGCCACCAGCCCAGATGCAGCGTGCCGAAGAAGCTGCCGGCAATGAAACCGAGCAGGGCCACCAGCGCGATGGCATTGCCGCTGCCGGCATTGACCAGCGTGCCCGAGCCGCAGCCCATCACCAGCTGCATCGCCATGCCGAACACAAAGGCGGCCACAATCATGGCGATGCCGACAGGGGCGTGGGCCCCGTTGAGTTCTGTGGGAAAGGAGGCAAGCAGCGGAAAAGCGAACACGGCCGTCAGGCCGATGGCAAGAAACTGGGCGACCAACCCCCGGCCATCACGCTCCGTGACGATGTTGCGCCAGGGGCCCGTGAAACCGAAACGCAGGCCTTCAAGGGTGAGCCCGAAGCCCAGCCCCACCAGCATCAGCAGCGCAGCGCGCGGCCCGGCCATGGCAAAGGTGCCGAACACCAGCCCAAGGGCGAGCAGAAGAAGCACGGCCCGTCGCGGGGCCGGATTCACAGTGGATTGATTCACCAGGGATGGGGTCACGAATCATGCACCGAACAGCGTGCCGACCCAGTCCGTGGTCATCTGCCAGTAATGCTTGAGTCGGCTGGGCTGATTGTCCATGGGGCGGTCTGCCAGGCTCCACTCCGTCATGCTCTCGGCATACAGGCGCGTATTGGGCACGTTCTGCAGCTCGCTCATGATGAACCAGTTCACGGCCGCCTGATGCCCGGTGTTGCAGAACGATACCGTCATGGGAGCGGACTGCTGTGGATAGGACGCCAGAATGCTGCTGACCTGGGCCAGCGGCTTGACGCGGCTGCCTTCGAAAAAGGTCTCGAAAGCCAGGTTGCCGGCGCCCCGGATGGTGCCTGGACGCCCGGAACTGGCCTGCAGTCCCTCGAAGAAAGTCTGTGGACGGGCATCGATGAGACGCGCACTGCCCTCGGCTACCAGCGCTTCGATCTCTTCCGTCGTTGCGCGCCAGTCATTGCTCCACTGTGGGGCGAAGCTGGATGCTGCCACAGTACTTGCCTCGGTGCTGCTGGGCAGATTCGCGCCAGTCCACGCGGCAAATCCGCCATTGAGGATCGCCAGATCCTGAACGCCCAGGGATTTCATCGTCCAGTACACACGTGCGGCGGCGCCGAAGTCCGACGCATTGGAGCCCTGGTGCACTACCACCACGGGCGTGTCGGCACTGATCCCCAGTGTCTGCACCGTGGCCGTCAGCTCCGAGACGTCGCGCAGCTGACCCGGGTTCTCCTGGGGGCCACGGAACTGCGGGTACGGCGCCGCCACGGCACCCGGGATATGCCCGGCTGCGTAATCTCCCGTCACGTGCAGCACGCGCACTTGCGGCGCGCTTTGCAGGATGGCAGAGAGCTCGGATGCTTCAAGCAGCCTGGACCAGCCCTGGGGGGCGGCCAGTGCCAGGCTGGAAAACAGTGTCAATGTTGTTGCCAGAATCACGCGCAGATATCGAGAAGTGATCATGATGGTGTACTCGTCCGAGGGCATGTTTGCGTTGTTGTCAGGGCTTGCGCAGCTTGACGATGAACTGGTCGGTGACGCCACGGATGCTCGCGTCGAACACGGTCAGACTGCGGTCATCGGCGGGATTGCGCAGCAGGTCGCTGGTGCCATCCACGATGAAGCCTGCGGCCGCAGCGCCTGCCAGAACCTTTTCGAATTCGGCACGATGCATGGGGCCATTGTCATTGCCGGCATTGCCGGCGTGGTCGATGATACCCAACACCCCTCCGGACTTCAGCACTCTTTTCATTTCGGCCAGAAACCTGGCTTCCGTCTGCGGGTCGGCATTGCGATAGAGTTCATGGTATTCCAGCGCAATCACTGCGGCGTCCAGAGAGCCATCGGGCAGCCCCAGGTCATGGGCGTCACGGTTCAGGCGTTCGACATTGGCCAGGCGTCCGCCGGCCAGCCGATCATTGATGGCCTGCTCTGTGCGGGTGCCGCGTTCACCGGTCAGCGATGCCGGAGCGTTCTGCATGTACACCTTGCCGGTGGAGCCAACGGCATTGGAAAGCACTTCGGTGAAATAGCCTCCGGCCGCGATCAGGTCAACCACGGAATCGCCGGCTTCAATGCCGAAGAAGTCCAGTGTCTCGGCAGGCTTGCGACGGGCGTCGGCATCCTTGTCTGCCGCAGGGCGCGCTTCACTGGAAGCCAGCGCGGCATTCAGGGCGGCCACGTCCAGTGCCTGGATGTTGAAAGGAAACAGACTGGCGACAAAGGCCAGCGCGAGTGGTATGCGTTTCATGAAGATATCCTCTGTAGTCGAGCCATTTGCTTGTTGTTGTGTTTCGGGCTGGAACGGCGCCACAGATAGCACAATTGCCTTGCGAAGAAAATGCGGTTTTCCCCCTGATCTGTGATTGTGAGTGACAGCGGGGAGCCGCTAAGATGGTACCCGCGAACCCGCACTGCGGACGCGCCACACACCTGTTCCAGAAACCTGTCCCGAGCCGTACCGATGATCCGCAATGCCACCCGCGAAGACGCCCCGCAGATAGCCGGCATTTACCGCCACTATGTGGAATCCACCTCCATCAG
>Ga0255096_1000202_pt1 | contig 33727 bp, 32 predicted proteins | sample Colum_Atlam_RepA_2_FD_188563 | JGI IMG/M metagenome (GOLD analysis project Ga0255096, IMG submission 188563) | Freshwater microbial communities from Columbia River, Oregon, United States - Colum_Atlam_RepA_8d | ecosystem: Environmental > Aquatic > Freshwater > River | place: USA: Oregon... | reverse complement strand
GCACCCGTAGACACCCCAGCGGCCCCCGCGCCCAGTGCTCCTACACTGCCAGTGCCGGCCGCCGCTCCTGCACTGCCAGTGCCGGCCGCCGCCCCCGTTGCGCTAGCAATGCCAGTGCCTGCCCCCACACCCTCTCCTTCTTCAAGTGACGAAAAGCCCGAGACGGTGCTGCAGCCCCTGGGAATCAAGACGGCGCTGCATGCAGCGCGCACGCTGCCCAGAGCGAGGGCTCTAGCGTCTGCCAAACCTACAGTTGTGCAGCCCCGCATTGCGGCTGTAGAAAATGGCGCCCAGGGCGTTTCTCGCCCCACGGAGCGCCGCATGGGTACGTCGGGCAAAGTCATGTCGCTGTTTTCTCGCCAGCCCGATGAGCTGGACAAGCGCGACGTGGATGTTGCAACCAGAGGATTTCCCAGCATGGAAGAGGGCGACCACGAAACCTCTAGCAGCCACGACAACATGATGCGCAAGTACAGCTTTGAGAACTTTCGCGAGGCCATGATGCGCGGGAGCCCCAAGTCCATTTTGGGTGGCGACGAGGAAGATGAGGTGTCCTCGTCGGAGCGCATTTGGCGCTCTACTGGCCACACCCGTGCGGCCTATGAGCGCCACGTACAGCCGCTTGCACGGCAGATGCGGGCATCGGGGTCGCGCGCGGATGAGTCCGCCAGCACCAATGAAGCGCTTGCTGCCGCGCTGCTTTAAAAATTGAAATGCGTATAAGGAAAGAATACAAGGGCCCATAAAACTTTCTATGTATTCACTGCAATTTTTTGAAATACATTCCGATTCTATATTTTCAACCTCAAAACAAAACACTCTTTCTTCATCAACAGAGCTCCATCGGAACAAGAATGCAAGCCGGCACGATTGTGTTAGCCGCAATCGTATTTCTCGTCTTGTTTGTGCTTTTGGGCAAATTAACACCAACCAACCCTCCCAAAGTAGATGCCGTATCACCCCCTCTCGCAGTTGTAGTTGCCGTGGAAGACGTGGACACCGCCGCAGCCGCAGCCGCAACCGCAGCCGATGGCAATCTTATTGACGATTCTGCCAGCATGCAAGAGGTAGATGCGGAAAGTATTCCACCCGCTGTCGAGTCCATGTGCACCAATTGTGCCATTGTTGAGAGAGCTCCGTCAATCCCGCCGGCAATCCCACCAGGAACGGGAACCAAATACGCCCTCTTGATTGGTTGCAACTATGCGTTTGCAGGGTCGCCCTGCATCGCACAAAACTGTGTTTTGAGAGGATGCATTCAAGACGTTACGGAAGTCACGCACCTTCTCGCAAACGTGTGCAGCTTTTCCCACATTACCGTATTAACCGACGACGCTGCGGCAAATACGCCCGCCTTTCCCAGCAAGAAGAACATTGTGGACAACATACGGGCAATTGTAGCTGCCTTGGTGCCAGGCGACGTCTTGTTCATATGGTTCTCGGGACATGGCGTACAAGTGCGAAATAGCGGATCGGATGGGGGCTATGATGAGTGCTGGGTACCTGCAGATTCCCTCTCCAATGGCAATTATTTGCGGGACAATGAGCTGAATACGCTGCTGGCAGCGGCTCCCGATGGCGTGCGCGCGTTTGTGGGAAGCGATTCTTGCCATTCGGGCACTGTTCTTGACTTGCGCTTCATTCTCAGTGAAGACGGCGACGGCGAAAATGCAAGGCTTACCAGCAAGTCGCTCGCAAGGGTGCGAGGACGCGTGGAGATAAATGTGCCTGAAACCCCTACTTTTCACGCGGCGGGCCAATACGTGGCCACAGTACCTGCCCGCAGTATTTTTTCTGCAACGACGGCAGGGGCAGTGGCGACACCGACACCCACATCCAAAAACATCGCGGATCCGCCCTTGCTCATCATTGAAGATTCTGCATTTTCCAACACAAAGGGCTGGATTGTTGCTCTCTCGGGGTGTGCAGATCCACAAACATCTGCGGACACCGTAGAAGACGGCATTCCCCAAGGTGCAATGACGTGGGCCTTTGTTGCCACAATCAAGCGCGTGCTGGGAACGGGCGGAACCTTTGCAGACCTCTTGCGAGGCATGCGCGAATTGCTGTCTGCAAACAGTTATACGCAGATACCACAAATTCAGCTCGGAAAGTTGTTTGACCCCAACACCACGCTCTTATCCGACTTTTTTCAAATGTCCGAATACAAGGTCGTGGCAGCAAGGATCGGGCACAGCAAGCGCCTAGGCCAGATGAATTTGAAGAAGAAGACGCTAATGAAAGCATAGCGCAGATTGCAGAGAGAGGCAGTGTACAAATATATAATTTTTTTTACAATCCCATGTCCTCGGCAAGCGTTTCTTTTTGCGGAAACACCAGCTCATTCAAAAACTCTAGAAAGGCGGGATGCGCCTCACATAGGTGGCGCTTTAAATCGTCCTTGCAGAAAAAGGAGAGTCCGTCATCCAAAGGGCAGAGCACCGAGCCATCCGCAGCGCCATCTGCAATGCCAATCGATGAAGGGGAATGGCTTCCGCATGCAGGCGCATGTGCAAGTGCGAGTGCAGGCCCAGATTCAGTCTGCGTTTGCGCGTCGCGTTTGTGGTTGTTCTTGCTTGCCCTGCATGCGCTTCCCACGCTGCCCGCGCTTCCTGCAGGGCTTCCGTCTTGGGCGCGGGCGCCTGCGCAGGTCTTCTTGTGCCGCGCCACGTGCGAGTGCTTGCGAGACGAGTAGCCGCACACACAAGACTCCGCGTTTTCAATCGATCCGCCACAAAATTGATCAAGAGATGGAAAAAGAACCTTTTTCACAGTGGAGCGCTCGGGCGTAAGGGTCTCGGCAACACTTCGCCAAGGTCGAGTATGGTGAACCACAGTGAGCCTCCCTGCAACACTTCCCGAGGCACCGCGACGTGAGCCTGAAATCGTGCCGCAAGTCGCCTTTGGTGCCTCCATCATCAATTTGCGGTTCGGTTTCGGTTCGATATCGAAACTTGCGAGCGTAGCGCAGCGCTTTTAAGACGCCGATGTTTGCCTTCCCTGAGTCGTTCTGTTGTTGCAGACGGTGGGGGCATTTGCCCATTTCGCTACGAGAGATGCCAATTGAGCAGAGGGAATGTGATGAGCGCAGGATTGCCTTTGCCATGTTCAAACTGAATATTGCGCTGCATGATGGCGTGCATTCGCAAAACGACGCTGCAGAGCTCTGGGCGAAATTCCGATACTATTGTTCTACCTTTCGCGTTCGCAGCTCGGGATTGCAAGAACAATATCAAGGGCATGTGCAAGGACCCAAAAAAACGTACGCCCTTTGCTACAACCTCATTGAGCGTGTAGCCTATGCATTGCTCCCCTGGCAAGAGGCGCGGTCCTCCACCATGTTAGCGGCAGTGCATGCGCACAGGGCTGCGTCTGCCGTTGCCGCATGCGCAGCGTGAAAAAAAGCGAAAGCGATCGGTAAAAAATATATACGATGTTGAAAGTATTTCAGAACAGGCATTCTTCTAGTGATGAAATTGCAGAGCCTCTTCGGCCAATTGCAGCATCCATTTCTCGTTCGCGTTGGCAAGCTCCTTGGTCAAGGCAAGAAGGCCACTGTCAATTACGCTCCATTCAGCGTCGCTGCAGGTCACCTCCGTTTCACGCCGCAGCGGCCCGCTTTGCTGCTGTTCTACGAGTATGCCCGTCTTGGCCCCAAATATCTTGAGATACACTTGCAGTTGCACAATGTCGTATTTCGGTGGCCCCCGTACAAACCAATTGCGGCGAGTTTTAAGCTCGATGATTTTTCCATCCTCTACGCCATCGCACCTTCCGCCAATGGCATACACTGCCGAAGAAAACTTGCGAAACTCGGCATTGCGCTTCGTAATGGTTGTGTTGCGCCTCTTTTCCATTGCATCTAGCGCAGCCCCTTCTTCGTCGCGGCCCCGCTTCTTGTGCACTTCAGCGCGAAGCAGTGCCTCCATTCGTGTAGAATCGCTTACGACGTCAAGGGCGGCAGCGTGTGCCGCTGCTCTTGCGGCTTCTGTTTTAGCTTGAGCAGCCTCGTGCGCTTGACGTGCAGCCTCAGCCTTGGCCGCTTTTTCGGCGGCAGCCAGAGCTCGCTCCGAATTCTCCGCGTCTCGCACAGTTTTGGCGATGGTGTCCAACAATTCCGTTTGTTCCGGCGTGGCCTCATTTTGTGCGACAGCCTCAAAGGCTTCTTGTATTTTCTTTGCGGGAATCGCTTTGATTACGGGATCTTCGCGCAAAATGCGGCGCGCCTCTTCCTCGCGTGCGGAGGTTGACGCGGCAAGAGCAGGAGCTGATTCTACGTGCGCTTGTTCCGCTGCCACGGCTGCAGCGCATTCCAACTTTTGCGCGCGAGCGCGTTCTTCGTCGCGCGCACCTGCCGCCTCCTGAGCAAGGCTAGTAATTGTGGCGGCATCCACATCACGCTTCTCATTTGCCGCAGCACCTACGGCCGCTTCCATGGCGTGCACTTGCGGCACTATTGCCTTGGCCATTGCAAATTTGTTGAGCGCAGCCTGGATTTGTGCATTATCCAATACCCTTTGCATGTCCTGGGAAAAGATGCCGCTTCCCCTCGCCACCTGGCCTTGCATATATAGCAAAATCGCAGCACAGCGGGGCTTATAAGTGTGCATGCCAAGCAATGCAGCCACCTCGCTTGCATTAAAGTAGTATTTCTGTGCGTGCATTTTAAACAAACTTTTGTGCAGCAGAAGTATTGCTATAATCCCTTCCTTGACTTTTCGGCCGGATATCTTGTAACCACACACAGTGAGCGCTTAGCAAGTACAATGAAGCCCTGGGGATTTCACCTAATTCTCGACTTGCGCCGTTGTGCGCCTCTATCTATTCGATGCCCTCAGCACATTACGCGCTTCTCCGATCAGCTCGTCGGCGAAATTGACATGGTGCCCTTTGGCCGCCCAACCGTTGTGCGCTTCGGAGAGGACGATAAGATGGGCTTTACGCTCGTACAGCTCATCCAAACGTCAAACATTACCGCCCACTTTAGCGAGGAGACAAACGACGCGTACGTGGACGTTTTTAGCTGCAAGCACTTTGAGCCAGCCACTGTGCGAAGAGTTGTTGGGCAATTCTTTTCCCCAAAGGCCATGCGCTCCACATTTTTACTTCGTGGTGCGCCTCGTGCACAGGAATTGAAGTAGGGGTATTTTCATTGAATGCACGCGTGTATATTACACTCTCTTAAATGACGCAGACGCATAGAGTGCGCGCATTTGGGCATACGCGCGCTCCTTAGGCATGGGCGACTTGGAAAAGTGCTTTCCCGTCACTCCCGTTTCCACCACCCAGTACAAGTTTTTTAGCGGTGCCTTGCGCAAGCGAAAACGACCTCGCCCTGGCGACTTTGACTTGCGAGGCGACCTGCGGGGCGACTTGCGTCGCGACTTGCGGGGCGACTTGCGGGGCGATTTGTGATTTGGCGTATGGGACATTGAATTTGTTTATAGTATATGAGAAAAGTATGTTTTTTGTGTCCTTTTTAATTCAGGAGTGCTGTGAAATTGTCGAGAGACCAGCATGTTGCAGGAATCGAGCCAGGCACTACTAGGCGCTGAAGCTCGGAAAAGTTGGGCGGAGGAGTGCTCAGCGACGCCCATGACGCTAGAGCGGGCCACCCTGCTTCTGTCCACGCCGACAAACTTTGAGCGAGGCCATCATTGCAAAACTGGGCTGCTGCCGCTGCGCTCATGGTTGCATAGGGTGATGACATTCCTTGTGTAAGCTCACCTGATATCTGCAAGTGGTTGAGCGTCCATGCCTGCGAGGTTTGGCCAAAGAACAGCGCACTTGTTGGCGACACAAATGCCACCGAGTTGGCGGCTGGCGTCTCCAAAGAATTGAGGAGTCTGCAGTGGTCTGCACTAAAATTGCCATCGAGGGCAATAAAGCCGAGGGGAACGGGCACATTAAAAATTCCGCTTCCTCCTTGTGCCGACGACAGCCCAGAACTTGCGCGAATGATGCACCCCCGCGCACTGTTTTGGCAATTTGGACTCGTGTCTCCGTTGGGGCACGCGCACGTAAAGCTTGTTAGGCTAGTATACGTGGTCCAGCCATTGTCCGAATACGAATTGCACGTCCCTAGGCCACTGCATGGCAGTCCATTATATCCTAGCGGGCAGCTCGCAAACTCACAGGCGTCTCCCGCAAAACCCGAAAAACACGAGCACGATCCCGACAAGAGGTTGACGCTGGACGTAAAGGTGTTGCACGTGCCGTGATTGGAGCACACCTGATTGCCGCAGCCTCTTGGACACGGGCTTTCGCCAGAGCCCGAACAAATGCCCCCCACGCAGCACGAGCTCTGCGTGAATGCATTGGTGGGCGCGCACGTAGGATCATTGGGGTCCGCGGTGGCCGGACGATATGTCATGGTGCGCGTGGCCGTCATGGTGCCATCATAATTGGATGAGCATGAGCTCCACCCACCCCCTGGCACGTCGGCATTATCTGCAAAGTACAGCGTCCAATCTGTCCACGAACACCCTGGGCAATTCAAGACTTGCGAGGAAAGCGAGGTCCAGCCGCCATCGGGCACAATGCAGGGGGCGCCGCCGCCCGAAGGAAAGGTGGACACGGAGCGCGCCCACGTTTGCGTGCACGTGCCACAAGAAAAGCCATTGGAGTTCGTACAAGGGCCCAGGGGGTATAGTGCGCTGAAACTGCAATCCACAGGGATGCATGTTGCTCCCAGTGTGGCGGCAACAAGCGCGTAGTCTTGAGGGTCGGCCGCGCTGCCCGTACCCCCCACATAGCTCAGCGAACTGTACGTGACATCTTGCAGGGTGTTGCACGGCATGTTGGCAAGAAGCAAATAATCTGAGCAGGGCTTGCCGCCGTAGCGCGCCAGCTGTGTGATTGTGCGCACGCGAGTGGAAATGCCCCCTCCCACAAAATTGGAGTCACATTGGGGCAGAGAGCAAGCAGACCAGCTGCTCCATGTCGATACTTCGCAGTTCTGGGGTGCCGCGCAATCGCTGCCGTCCCATGCGCCTGCCCCACACACGGAATTCATCATGTCCTCGGAAACGCTGCAAAACACAGACGTTGCACCCGTGGCATCAGTGACGCTGAGCGGGTACGAGGGCAGCGGCATTTGAGCACACTTCATGTAGCACAGAACTTGAACAAAGTCGGCGGAAGGTGCGTCGCACGTAGTTTTGCCGGCGGGCACCGTGCACGTAGAAGTAACTGTGCACGTCTGCGAGCGCACAAGTGGGCAGCGGTCATCGTCGTTTGCGGGCACGCGCGTTTGAAACTGAATGCCAGGCCCGCAAGCCACGCTGCACTCTCCCCACACATCGGGCCAATTGCTGTCTCCACACGCACACGACTGCGAATTGCATTCTTGCGTGGTCATGATTTGCGACCAGTCGCAGGGAATGCCATTTCCCGAGGGGGGCGTGCTCACTGTGTGGTATGCAAGCTGCACGCCTCCCCCGCACGGTTCGGAGCAGGGGGTCACATACGATGGCGTGGGGTCAATCACGCAATCCGCGTCGGCAGGGCAAGGCATAAGACTGCTGCACGAGCGCACATAAAACACTTCCGACAAGGCGCAGTCACGGCCACCCTCGGTGGCCTCGCGAAAGGGGGGCACCACTTTAGATTGCACGGCTGGCTCGCCATCGCGCATGCAAGATGGGCAGGGACCCCATGGCACGGTATTTGGATTGCCAGCAATGCAATCTAGGCCACATGGCACGTCTGTGTTGCACGACTGCGAGTCCAGCATTTGGTCGGAGTCGCATGCTCTTCCCCCGTTAGAGGGAGGTTTGGCGATGCCTCGAGATCGAAATTGCCATCCCCCTCCACAATTTCGGCTACATGTACCCCACGAAGACCACGAAGTATCAATCACGCAATTGGTTTTCAGCGTCAGCGAGCCGCCCGTATAGACGAGTGCAAGAAAAAACGCCACTATTGCTCCCACCATAAGAATGGCAAGAAGACGCGCTTGAGCACCTTTGCTCAATATCGGCATATTATCTTTTGCAAACGCAAAACGCCAGCGAAATGCCTATGAACTTTTTATTTTTACGGGGCTATGGACAATCCGCGCACGCTCAGAAAAATCTTCTTTGACTTTTGTGCGTGACCGCGCTTGTGCGTGACAGAGCTGCCTTGACATTTAGCTTTCCGCACAAACCATGCCTTGTGAAGCATGCCTTGATACGGGAATGGAGTACGCAGCTGCGAATAGCAATGGCGATGACTTTTTCAAAGCGTGCGACACGTGCGGTCTGGGCAGCATCATCCGATATGCTGCGAATGGCTGCATGGAAATGACAGAGGAATCCTACGACCCTGTCATTTTTGAACAGTCTGCTTGCGGAACTCTTGAAGAAAACATTAAAAAGGCCATTGCGAAGTGGGAGGCATTTTACAAGTCCTCGTGGCCCCTCCGCTCCAAAAAGTAGAGAACAACTCTGTTTTAAACTACCCCTTCCCTCGCGCCCCCTGCACTGCACGTGGACATAGGACACGCATCAAAAAAGTCGCACATGCTGCACGACCTCGCACGCGCAGGCGCGGGCGCTGGAGCAACCGAGTTGCTCGTGCACGACGCCGCGTGGCTATGGAAGGCGGCCTCCGCCAAAAAGTACTCGCCGCACGTGCAGGAAAAAAGCAGGCTGTCAAAGCGGGGGCGCACGGGCACAGGTGCCTTTGCCAAGTGGGGCGGTGGCAGGTCCTGCGGCAGCGCCTGTGGCAGAACCTGAGGCAGCGCCTGTGGCTTGGGCAAAGGCAGAGGCGACGCCAGCGGCAGAGGCGAAGGCGGCATGTACGGCGGCATGCAAGGCGGCATGCAAGGCGGCATGCAGTTGCCACCTGCAGTTGCCTCGGGGGACGCCGCTGCAAGGCCGAGAGTCCGCACAGTGGCCCACGGAAAATGCAACGCCAGCTGCTCGCACAAGGCGGAAGGCGACAGGGCGCACTCGCGAATATTCACCGTCCACAGCATATCGGGAGGCGGCGAGAAGTCGTCCGCAACCCTGGGCTTTTTGGGCTTCTCGGCCTTTTCCTCGGCCACCGCCCACGAGAACGAGATGCTGCCAAAACACTTCTCAAACTGTTCGCGGTCGACGTCCTCCAGGTCGATAGAAGGAACAATGATCGGCGCCGGCTCCTGCGGCTGCTTCTCCCGCAAGCGCTTGCTCCTTGCTTCGCCTTTAGCCACCCGCCCCTGCACATCAGATCCGCCGAAGGGCTGGAGCTCCAGGGGGGGCATGTACGCGAGCACGCAGCTCCTCTCCCACCAGAGGCAGCTGCGTGCCGTCTGCCGCAATGATCTTGGATGGCCACTCAATGTCGCTGTCCGATGTTGACACGCGCAAGCGCAACTGCGAAGTCTGCAGCGGGCCCACCGAAGTTTTCTCGGCGTGCTGGATGTACGTGTCAGGGGAGTACACGAGGCCCGAGCGCACGAAAAAGGGCACGCCAAACACCTTGTACACGTCCTTGCGCGTGCGGCAGCGCTCTGCGATCATGCTCAGCAGGAGGGAGCGCGTCTCCATTCGCCGAATGTCCAGGGACGGCCGGCCAAGCTCCAGCACGCGCTTCAGCGCAATGGTCGCCAAGTTTTGGAAGATGGCCTTTGCCACGCCGTTTATGTCCTCGCGGCCGTAGTCAAAGCGCACCTCGCAAATCTCCCAGTGGGTGTCCAGGACCTTGAGGGCGCAAATAAAGGTGTGGCCGTGGTCTGAGGGGGAAACATTCGGGCGTGAGAAGACTTCGGGCGTGAGAAGAAAGATTTTGGGCGATGAAGAGCGTGAAAACATGCGCAGCAAATGACTTACTTGCCCACACCAGCTCGTGCGCCACGGTGCGCAGGTCCATGGAAGTGTGCGCCGCCATTTTGGTGTCGGCCGGCTCCAATGCAGAGCACGTCACTTCCATGACTCTGAAGGGGGTTCGAGCAAAAAAGTGGCGTCAAATCGAGCAGAGAGGCTGGAAAAGGCGTTTGCGGTATGATTTTCGCCACACAAACTTACTTGGGGGTAACGAACAGGGCTTTTACGAGATGCGTAACTCTTTGTGTTCACGCTCTTTCTCGTGCGGTGGGGATCAAGTTAGGACTGCCAGGACCACTTTGCGGTGCCTCAGTGAAACTGAAACGTTACGAGGAAAAATATTTTTGAGAAGATTGTTTCAAACAATTCCGGCTTGTAGGGCCGCAACCTCTGCCGTGGTCTTCGTTTTTTTGCGTGGCTTGGGTTTGCGAGGTTCCCGCTGCCGTTTGCTGCCGCCCCCGCCCCCGCCCTCATTCCCTTCCTCTGCGGCTCCGACTGCGGCACCGACTGCGGCTTCTTCATCAGGTGCATCGCGTTTGCGATCCTCGCGAGCCTCGCATGCCTTGCGGGCTTCGCGTGCCTCACGATCCTCCCGCTTGCGCTGCTTGAGTCGTTGTAATTCTCGCTCTTGAAAAATGTCGTGCACCGAGTACACTGCCTGTAGCATGGCGTCGGCCAAGTCATCTTTTTTCCCTTTGCGCTTACGAAACGTCTTGGAGGTGTCGTCATCGCCAAGCTGCTCCAAGAGTATGGGCGCAAGTAACTTTGCGGCCTTCTTGTTTTCCGAGTAGGACGTTGGCGCGTGGCCTAGCACCAGGGTTGCGTGCCGTAGTTTCTTCTTGGGGCTGATAAAGTAGATGGGGATTACACTGCCTAGCTCGTGAATAATGAGCGCTTGAAGCACGTGCGATAGCACCTTGGTCTTGATATTGCGCGCCGCCGCTTCGCCCGTCCCCAGTGGCTGCTGCTCCAAGAACACAATTTCCACGGGGCTGCCGCTGCGATCATAAAGCATGCTTGCCTTGTGCACTTCAAATGCGGCACACAGCCAGGGCACAAACTCCTCCACACGCATCGAATTCAAGCTCTCTGTGCATTCAGGAGGCACAATGTCCACCACCTCCCAGCTCTCTGTGCGCACAGACTTGACGAAGGAAAGTGGCACGCGAATTGGGGTGGGGCTCTGATTTTCGTCAGTAGCAAGAGCAATACCGCTAGCACAAGCACTAGCACTGTCCACAGCACTAGCAATAGCGTCGTTTGTTTGCACAATTCCCGTAAACCACGCAAGATTGCGCGTGCCCAAGTCTACGGACAGCACCCGCAACATTGTTCAGCGTTCTTCGTTTTTGAGGGTATGGCTCTGTTTCCTTTTTGCTCGAAACCCTTCCTTGACAATACCCCACAAAAAAGCACAAGAACTAACTGTTTGGAATGAGCCAACCTGCAGCCTATAGCGCGGGCGGCTTCAAGTATGGTGCATCGTCCTCATCGGGGCCAAAAAGCTCTTCAAAATGGCAATGGGTAAAGCCGGCGGGTGCAGCCAAACCCAAAGAGCGTGTGGCCTCTGGAGGTCGCATCATGTTTCGCCTTCCCGCAGAAGAAGCCGCGCTGCGCATGTGGCAAGAGTGCTCGCGCGCTACGGAAAATGGAAGTCTGGGCACCATGCTGGGACGGCCGCTGGACGCTGTCTTGGGAAGCAGCGAGGCGCCCATTCTCATTTACCTCCAAAATCCTCGCGACGACGCAGAGGTCCGAAGTGTTATTCAAGGCGCGAGGGCAGCGGGCATTGCGTCGGCATACACGGTGAAGACGTCGGATGGCGCGCTTGTAAATTGTGCCCATTGTGACTGTGCACCCCAAGCAACGAAGGAAACCGCTTCCGAACTAGGCAAGCGCGTCCGATCGCAATCTCCACTGCCTTCCAACGTTGCGGTGGACATTGGCGACGCATCTTCTGCAGAAATCGACTGGGCTTCTTTACTGGGTGGTGACGGCTCACGCAGTGGCGAGCGCAATGGCGAGCGCAATGGCGATCGCGATGGAGAACGGGACGAGGCCAATGCGGCCAATGCAAGCAAGAATAGAGAGTCGCATAATGGCACGGATATCAACGTAGAGGCGATTGACTGGTCCTTCTTGACGGGTGGCACATATGGTGGCACATCTGGTGGCACATCTGGTTTACTGCCCCGAGAGCCCGAATTGAAAATTGCATTGGGAGAGTCACGCCGTGTTTCCACGCCACCCGAACACCATGGCATCACGATGCAAGATGTACCCAAACCCACAGGCGACCGCGCCGACCGCGACATTAACAATGCCTTTCCCATGAAAATGCCACACGAGACTCCGCTAACTCCTCGCGACTTTTATGCCAAGTTTGTGGCGCGTACGCCCGAAGAGTGTGCAGCAGAGCTGGCAGCTCCTCAGCGCTCTGCTGCGTGGCTGCGTGCACGCTCGCTTGCCATCACGGCTTCTGACTTTGGCGCTGCCGCAGGGCACAATGCATACAATAGCCCCGAGGAGCTGTTGGAGCGCAAGCTGTGGGACTCATTTCAGGGGAATGATGCTACTGCATGGGGCTCGTATTGCGAAGAGTTTGCAGGGCACGCTTTTTCGGCATGGTACAAGAGCGCACACCCTGCTGCTAAGCGCGTGGTACTGCATTCCGAAAATTTGATGAAGAGCTCTTCCGCGCCGTGGATGGCCGTGTCTCCCGACGGCTTGTTAGAGACGCAAGGTGAAGACGGTGAAGTGAAAATGGAGCTTGTGGAATTCAAGTGCCCCGTGCGCGACGGCGGGCGCGACGGCGGGCGCGACGGCGGGCGTTCTGGACACCCTTATGCAAAGTACGCTGGAAATGTGCCCCCATACTACATGGACCAAGTACAAGGCATTGCTGGCTATCTAAATTCCACCATGGGAGGGTATCGCGGCATTCTACTTACGGGCATTTGGTTTGTGGTGTGGAGGCCTACGTACATGTGGGTCACTCGAGTCATGGTGGATCCTAGCTATTATTCGGGCACACTCTTGCCGGCTTTACAAAGCTTCTACTTTCAAAACCTGCTTCCCGCTTTTGCGCACAAGCACAATGGCGTATTAAAGCCTGGCCAGATTGTTCCCGCAGAGATTGTTCAGTGCGAAGGTGCTGACATTGCCTGCGACGCCAAGACGTGAACCGTCTCTTGCTATCAAACAAAAAGGCTAGAGGTTAAACATGCATCATCTTATTCTTGACGCTCCTGACGACGTACTTGTTCCTACCAGTCGTTGCACGTTTGTTCCATCCCGCGCATTGAAAGGGGGCTCAATGACAAACCAGGAGGAGGGGGCAAGCGAAAGGGAAGGGGAACACACAGATGCTGGCCATGATGCGCACGCCGATGCGAACGCGAATGCGAACGCCGATGCAAACGCGAATGCGCCCGAAGCGCAACCACCAGATTTTCCAATGGCCATGATTGGCGGCGCTGGGGAAGGAGCAGGAGGGCTTGCACGATGGGATTATGTGCTCACAAATTCTGCAGGGACGGCAATTCGAGAGGCGCGCGGGCGTCCGCGCACATACAAGTCTACCAAACCTTGCTACGCTGCGGCGAAGGCATTTTATGCGTGGCTGCGTGCAAATGGCGCGTCGTGGAAGCGTGATCGCGCAATGCACACGCCCGTAGACATTCCCGCCGCGCTGGATGCCCACCTCACCTCGTTGCTGCGCAGGGGGCGCATAAATGCAGAAGACAGGAACAAGTTTCTTGCACGACTACGGGAAGTAGATGCCGTCGAGGTTACCACTGCGGTTGAAATTTTCATTGTGCGCAGCGATAAGCGCACGCCCCGACGATACGTGTGCCACCAGCAGGTCAATGTGAAGCCCAATGAGCACCAGGTAAAGGCCCGCATTGTTATTGAGACGCGCGCAGCGCCCATGGCTGCGGGAAAACCCGATGGCATTGTAAAGCTACTACGCCCATTTGAATAGATGGGAAAACCCCTAAACGTTAAACTTTTTGCGAAACGCTGCCAAGTTTTGGCGAAAGCTTGTGCTTTGCCCCCAAAGCAAGTGCGCCGAGAGGCTGCCTGCCGTGTCAGGCACCGACCAATTCTCTTTGCTGCGATGGCGTGCGAGGTAGGCCTTGCGTCTTTCGGGGTCATGGTGTTGCGTATAGTCTTGGTAGCCCGCAGCCCCAAAATGCACTGTTTTGGTGCCTCCCGCATCCGTAGAAAACACCGCCGTATACTTCTTGGCCGCCTGGCTACTTTTTGTGAGCGACACTAATCTCATTTGCTTGTTTATTTTTATTTTATTGCGCAGCCTTCCTTTCCCGCAAGTGAAGAGCCATGTAGTGATTCCTGCCCACGTACAGCAGAAACAGAGGGGGGGCTTGGCGCGCTTCTTCCTCGTCGGGCACAAATTCAATGCTTCTCGAGCATTGTAAGCCATCTGGGCCGCGCGAAGGAATGTACACGCCCACAGGGCGGTGCAGCAGCTCAGCAAGCACGGCAATTTCACATGCCCCGCCCCATACCCCTGAGCGCTTCATGCGCGCAATGTAGGCAGCAGGGGCTCCTTCCCCCAGCATTTCTATCCACGTCTTGAGGGGCATGCCATGTAAAGGGGCGTCAAGGTGCGTTTCCATGTACTCGGTAATTTGGGCGCGCAGCCGCGCCGCGTCCATGCCTGGCACGCTGGCCGCTGCGGCGTGAAACATGCAATTCCCATCGGCAGGCACGTTTTGTGCAACTAGCTCCATTGTGTTTGTTAGGTTGGGGGTAGATACATATGGTTTTTTATTCCACCAGACAGAGAAAACGTACGCACACCTTAACGGAGGATTCTATACCAAATTCAGAGAGAACCTGCTCCTTACCCCGCGCTCATAGTCTAGTGGTAGGATTTCACTCTTCCAAGGTGAAAGCATGGTTTCGATTACCATTGAGCGCAATCTCTTTTTTATACTTTTATTCGCGTGCATTTGCTGAAGCCTCCTGCAGCTCCATGAGCATGGCCTCTCGTTCGGCGTGAAATCCAGCGAGGGATCCGTACTTGGCAGATACTTCCCGCACATCTTCGTCGGGCGTGACGCCCAGTTGGGACCGTGCATACACCAGCCCTGTGCGAGGGTCCGTCGCCGAAAAGCGCGTGAATTCGGCAATGCTTCGGGGCCCGCGCGCATCAAGTCTGGAAATCGCTTCCCTGTAGTTTGCATTTGAGGTGGTACTTGCCTTTGCACCCGCATCTTCAAGCAGAGGCAGAGAATAGTGCCGAACAAAGGCGTCATGCGATGCCCACGATGCAATGGACTCCACGGGCGTATAAAAATCCCACCCTGCAACCCAAAGGCGGACCGACGTCATGTAATCCACGGCTCTCTCGCTGTGGCCATCGCACGCCCTATCCTCACCCCATGGCGCGGCGCGCGAAAGTCCCTCGCTACGTTTCTTCACAACTTCAGGAGCAATAAAGGCGTGTGCAGGTGCAAACGACAGTTCTGCTGTCCAAAACAGCGACGGCGTGGGGACGCCCTCTGCTCCCGTTTTTCGCGCAAAGGCGCGAGCAGACAAGCGTGGCACAATTGTTGTAGTTCCCGTCTCTACTCCATTCACGTGGAGAAAGGAGGGTGTGCACACCTCGTTGGACGCGTTTGTGCTACCCCAAAGTTTCTGCTGCGCAAGGCGCGTGCCAATTGTTCCCATGGCCGCCGAAATTTTTCGCATGTCCAGGCCCCCACTCAAGTCATTGGAATGTAAGTCCGAGTCGGACTCCGAGCCGTAATCAGGCACGACTTTGGCGGGGGGCAAGCATGGAGGTGAAACAATGAGTGCTGCTGGATTGGCTGCGCGCCGCCTAGACTCCAATAGCTTCACGTCCCACCGTGGAAAAAACACAAGTCCAGGTGCCACCGTGCAAATAAATGCCTCCCCCGAGTAAGCGTGCCGCGTACAAAACTCGCGCGCCGCATCGATGTTGTGAATACGGCTGGCGGGCACCTTGACGGGGCGAATTAGGTCTGCAAAGGAATGGCCAAATTTGGAATGCTGTGCTTCCGAGTGGTACAATTGAAGCACGCGGGATTCCGCACGAAGGTCAGGAACGTGTTCGTACACGCCCACAGCAACGTGTAGCGGGCACTGTGCATTCTCAAACATGGATGCAATCGTTTTTGCGGCAAGTGGCGCGTCGAGCAGATTTCGGCACAGCATGACCACAAAAATGGATGCCTGTGAAGTGCTGCTCACATTGTTGGTGCATGAAAGGGTCATTGTGCGCCACGCGCTCTTTTGGCGGCCACGCTCGATGCGCTTCCTCAGTGCATAAATACAATACAATACAGCGCACGCAATAAGGAGTGTGCGAATCAGCTGCAGCATGGAATTCTTTTATTTATTTTATCTAGGGAGCTCCACAAACAAGTGTTCAACACAAGCAAAAGCAAAAGGGGAGAATAAGTAAAGAATAGTTAATACTTTTCACAATGACCCGTCTTTTTGCTGCGACGATACCCATTTGGGCAACGTTTCGGCGATAGCCTCTTTGTAGACGCTGGCATGGCTGCAAAAACTTTGGCGTGCCACCCAAACTTACCAATGTAAAAATTGCCGTCATCGTCAGGATTGGAAAGAAGATCGTGAACAAGTTTGTCATCGTGTTCCTTAAATTGCACTCGAAGGAGGTAGTAGCCGTCAAAAACTCCCACTTTTTCAATGGAAGATCTAGACGCGTACACGTTTAGCATGGGCTTCAAGTCGCCACGAATAAGTCTATCGATTTCAGACGATGACGGCGCTCTCTTTGCCCCCGTGTCATCATTCCTCAGGTAGTATGCCATAACGACCGACTCCATTTTATTTTATTCTTATAGAAAATGGCTACGCCGCCCGCCAGGTCAAGCAATAACATGGCTAAAGAGTATTTATGCAGGCAGTGAAATTGTTTAAAGCCTCGAGGGCCGCTGGGGCTTCATCATTCGCTCGCGCTCTGCTTCGAAGCGCGTCTTGGCTTCTAGCAGCGCATTGGAATTCGTGTCGGTATGCCACGCCGCGACTTCGGCAGCTACTTCGTCAAAGTCGCTGAGGTAAGAGGCATTTGCACGCGCAAGCGACTGCCGCAACTTTCGCGTTGCCGACAGCATCTGATACGTGCACGCGTGCAGCTTGGAGGGAGTTGCAAGCGTCCACTGCGCCCAGCCCATGCCCAGCTCCAGCTGCAGCAGCGCGCACGCCGAAGCACCCGCAACAAGGGCCTCGTAAGCCACAGCATCAAAGTCTTCATACGTGCGCATACGCACGCACATGTCCAAAAGGGGCCCATTCATTTCCAAAGACAAGTGCGCAGCTGGAAAATCTCCCAGGGACGCAAAGCGAGGCGGCGGGATAGGAGGGGACTCTCCGCGCCGAAGCGCATGCAAGCATCCCATCATTGCATTCAGCTGTTGAGGGGACACGTGCGCCCCATCTGAGAACTTTTTCATCAGCGAAGATATGCCCATACCAAGTGCGCCAACACCCAAACCCATCAAAAGTGTGCGCCCCAACGGCGCGGCCGGCGCTGAGCCAGAAAGCATGTCGGCGGGGTTTTGTTTCTTGTTTCTCGCGGAAAAAACCCAAACTAGTGTAAGAAAAATAATTTAACCGTGAACGTTTATATTTACCTGCGCGCGCGCTTGCATGGCCATTCTTCCTGCCTCCTCCTGCAAAAGCGTGCCATCCTCCACCTGCGCTCGCAGACTGTAAAAATGAAAGATCAAGTCCGAGTGCTCCGCAGGCGCATGCCTACGCATCAGCGTCGCGTACGCGCGGGCCGTGTTATTCGCAGTCTTCAGCGCCGCAGCTTCCGGCACAGCGCCACGTACCATAAAATCAATTGCTTCATCGCTTGCGCTGGGATGTTCTTCCGCAAGCGATCGAAACAGCGCGTGGCATTTTCTCATTGCCGCAGCAATGTCGGCGGCCTTCCACTCTATCTCGGGCTTTGCATGCGTCCACTGCATGAGCTTCCCTCCACTGCTCTTTACTTCCTCGTCAATGTTCTGCGTGGAAATTAATGTTGCTGCCATGCTTGCTATCGCCTGCTGTTGCTCGCTTTTGCTCGCTTTTGCTTGTGGATATTCCTTTAAAAAAATTTAATCTTTCACGCATTAAGAAAAAGGGGGCAAGCGGACGCACATTCTAGTTAGTTTTGTGTAGGCAAATGTATGCAATAAAGCGCGACGCACACCACCGCATTACGTCATCCGATGTCGCTTACCCGACTGTGTTTGCAGCCGCCCATGCACTCCTAGGAATTCACCCCACTGTTCTTGCAGTCTTTGTGGATGCGGCAGCGGGGGCTTCAGGCGAGCTTCGAGTTGTGCTGGGCGCCTCTGCCTCTGCTTCTGCTTTTGCTTCTGCTTCTGCGTCTGCTTCTGCATCAGGCATCGTAGTGTGCAAGCTGCGCCGCACGTTTGATGGAAGCGATGGAATTGTCAAGGAAATTACAAGGACTTCGCAGGTTCTGGCTGCTCAGCCTCTGCCTTTTCTGCATGACGACGCCATGCTCACACTTCGCGATTATGACGCCGCACTGCGACGTGCAACAAGGCCCCCCAAACGGGCAGCATTTGAATGTGCAGTGCAAGCCATTCGCGAAGAGCAGGCAAATGAGGCGGAAGGCTCTGATTCCGATTCCGATTCTGAATACGTACCCCCATATAGCGATGGCGAAAGTGAGAGTGAAAGCAACAGTGACAGTGACACCAGTGAAGACAGTGGCGGCGTCGACGATAATGATGTAACATTCCTTCCTTGACTTGGCTCGCCCGCGGTAGCAGAATTATTCACAATATGAATTCTGCGCTTGCATCCTATGGCAGCAGCGGGTTTGTCGTGGATATCAGCGGAGATGGCTCTGTTCTTCCACTCACAACACGCACATCTTCTACGGCTCGCCATCGCTCCTCTCGCAAGCGCGTGATGGATGAGCTTGACAGGAAAATGCTAGAGGTGGATGGCCTGCCACGAGACCACCCCAGTGCCAGCATGGGCCCCTTCTGGTTTGAAGCACCGCGCACAGCCATCATCAACTGCCACGCGGTGCACAAGGGCATTACGCGCAAGGAGCTGCTGCAGCTTGAGGCACTGCTGAAACGTGGCGCCATCACAGACGCCTTTCTTCGCGATGTCCTTATTCCACTCAACAATGAATCCTCCGAAGTGCCCAGACTTCGCGCCTACAATTGGGCAGTTACCAACTATGCAAAGGGCCACCCACTAACCATCGTGCGCACAAACGCCGACGGCACCCAAACCTTTGTGGATCCCAGCTTGAGCTACAACCAGCACCTCAAGAGGCTGCATAGGCCCTTGTTTGATCCCTATCGACGTGGTACACTCCTCTTTTTTGAGACGGACACGAAAAAGAATGATGCACCATCCTCTGCTACTGCCTCTGTGGCTCCCAAAGAACTCCACTACACAACCGTGGGGCAACTTTCCTTTGTGTGCTGGTGCATCGAGACGGGCGTAGACAAGTACGTTGCAGAGCACGAAGAGGAAATTCGCGCCCACATGAATGCCGCTCTCAAGGGAAGACGGCGCTCGCCGGCCAAAGATGCTATGGAATCCGCCGAAGCTGCCCGCAGTGCAGATCAAGACGTAGCGGAAGACGCAAGCGCCCCCAAAAAGAGACGCATCCGCGAGCTCACGAGTGCGCCATCAAGATACATGCGCACCTCGGTTGCTGGTGACATGGCGGTGGGTCGGCACGTGACTACCGAATAGAAGAAGTTAAAATTCGTTCTTTTACACACAAACCCTGCACGCGTTCCCCCGACGGGCCTCCGACGGGAATGTTTAGTCAGGGCGATTGACAACTCGGTCCTACTACAAACTAAAAAAAATGACGGTGGTGTGTGCTGTCCGTGATGGCAATGTGATTCTCATGAGCGCCGATACTGCCGCCACTTCCGAAGACGGCCAGCAGACCGCAAGAAGCGATTCGAAAATGTTCAGACTTTACGTGCCATGCATGCCGAATCCTACTCGAGATGTCTCGGAAATGCTTGTGGGATTTAGCGGCGAATACTATCGGGCGCAGCTCATTGGCACAAGCTTTCAGCCCCCCAAGTGTCCCGAAGACATGGATGCATGGACGTACCTTGTGAGCGTGTTTATGCCATCCCTACGCAAGTTCCTTGCCAAGTATTTTACCGTGGCATGCGGCGACAATATTCTTGGCGACGCAATTTTACTCATTGCCTTTCGGTGGCGCATGTTTGTAGTGTATGGCGACGGCCAAGTGGAGGAAAATACCGAAGACTTTGTGGCCATTGGCGAAAACAAGGTCGCTATGGGTGCACTGTGGGCGGGCAGCCGCCACGGCCTGCGCCGCGGCATGGTGTCGTGGGAAGTGCTTGATAGCGCCATGGAGGCTTCTGAATACCTGACCAGTGTTGTACGAAAGCCTTTTCAAACAGAAGTACTCTTTTCTTGACTTTATGATTCTTTCCATATCGCGTTTCATTTCATGGCACATAAATTTCATGGCACATAAACAAAAATCAAAACTGCTTTTGCACTTGCACTTGCACATTGTATTGATGCAGCTTCGTTTTTCCAATGGAGATGTGTTTCCTCGTCCTCGTAGCGAAGCCGTGGAAATTTCTTCGAGACAAACTCTGCACACATTTTCGGGACGACCCGCATCTTTTTTCAATGTCCCTACGAAAGTGAATGAAGTGAGAGCGGAAACCATGCCCGTTTTCGGAAGACGGGGTGACATTTACGTGACTGCGGAAGACCGCCGCAACAACATTTTTCTTGACCCCCCTGCGCAAAATTCGCCCACACCTTCCACATCTTCCAGTGCGGGTGCTACTGTTGCTGCAGAATACTTTCCTAATTACGGCGTGTCTGTTTGGAATGGCATGCGAGAAGGCGTTTCATCCGTCAACGTGTCGTCGACAACGAGTGTGCCGCAAATTCATAATTTGGGTGGAGGCACTGATCCTGCCATTGAGCAAGGAGGAAACTACTACATGTACAATTATGCCTTGGGTGAAATGTACACGTCAATTGTGGAAAGGCTTGCCCTACCATTGTCTTTGCAAGAGGCCTACGTGCAGCCGTGTCCAGTGGGAACCGCCGAAGACGCGCAGGGAAATTGCACAGTTACGTCTCTCGGCGTGCGCTTGGACACTGATTTTGGTCCCAAGGTGCTTTTAAGAAACGACTACGCTTTGGGAATCAGCAACAATGATGGAAGCTATATACAATATAGATGTTCGGGAAACGGCACACGAGCGGCAATTAGAAGCACAAATACTGACGGGACGCTTGATGTTGTTTGCGTGCAATGCAGCGACCGTTCGACTCCTAGTGCACAAGGCACTTGTGCTGCCTCAGTAACTGCTCACAAAATTACTCCGCGATACACTTCCATGCATGCATGCCCCCAGGGCACAGCGGAAGATGCGTTTCTTAATTGCACCATAACTGAAAATGGAGATGCACTCGGACTACCGCTTCAGGGAGAATGGCAAGTCTCCAGCCTTCTATCGTCTGCGCGTGGACTGTGGCGATGTTCAGAACCTGGAACGTATGCATACCTGCTAACTATAGTGATAATGCCAGCTCAACCCCCATTCATCATGAATCCAATTACTGATACTCAGCCAGTTTGCATGTACTGCCCGAATTTTGAAGCCCCCCAGAATGCCAGTGCCACATTCTCCAGCATGCCAAGTGCACCTCCCGAGCCGCAGTGCCCCGCATATGAAGCCGTGTACTACACCCCTTGTCCCGCAGGCACATTTCGAGGCGAACGGGGAACGTGCTTGCGGTTTTCAAATTGCCCCGCAGGCTCACAACCCTTGCCCTCCAATCCCGCGTTTTGCATGGTGACGCAGGACGAGCAGTTTTTGCAGGGTAATGCTCCACGCACTTCCCGCACATTTGCACCGCCCAATGCGCTGCTTGCCGCCAGATCTGTAGCTGGACAGGGCTCTACATTTCCACCGTGGCGAGCACATATTATGGGGGGAACCAATGCGGCATCCATTTCACGACTGTAAATCTCTGCCCTTATAGTTTCTTGTCCCAGAATGTCAAAGAAGGTTTATATTTTTTATACACGCAAGACCCACAAAAACTACAAAGGAAAAAGCATGGCGCACGATGATTTGCAAGAGTACCTTGTCCGCTTCGGATTGGCCGTGCGGGGCGTGTTGTGGATGATGGAGGATCGAGGATATGCTCTCCAAGAATGGCAGCGCCAGCTTTTGGAAAAAACGCCGCTTGAAATTGCGCATGCTGGTCTAGAAGCAGCTCTCGAAAAACAATGTTCGCTTGGGCAGGCTTTTTCCAGCACGTTTCGTGTTTGCGCAACTGCACCCGCTGCAGCCGCTGCAGCATCTGCAGCGCAAGGTCAAGCAAAATCTCTCCGCGTGGTGTTTTTCGACAGGAATTTTGATGACACAAAGGGCAAGGAGGTCATGATTAGCTCGAACTTGCTGCGCAAAAGCATCGAGGAGCTTGATGCCCCTTCTGATGCTGATGTTGATGCCAAAGCCAAAGCCACAGCTGTAAAAGAGACGGAGCTCAGCGCGATCTTTGTGCTTCCCAACAAGCTGTCGCCCGACGCAAAAAAACTTGCCTCCAAGTATGCAGCGCGCATACAAACGCTCACGTTTGAGCGCATGTTCATTCCCGTGGGGCGCCACGTCCAAGTTCCCCGCCACGTTCGCCTAACGTCCAGTGAGGCAAGTGCCTTTGAAGAGGCGCGGCGCATTCAGCGCCACCAGCTTCTTGTCTTACGACTTGATGATCCCGTGTCCCAGTACTATGGCTTTGAAGTAGGCGACATTGTGCGCATCGAGAGGCCAGGAGGCGCAGCATATCGCGTTGTTGACGAATAAAATCTTCTTAATTTTCAGCGGTTTTTCCTGCAATCTGCTGCCGCAAAAAGCAAGCAAAGAAAACAGCCCACTAGATACATGTCGTTTAAGGCAAGCGGCATTTTGCGGAAGGGGGCTTGAAGAATTAAGCTCACACAAATACCTTCCTTGACTTGCTTGCAGCGTACTCCCCTTCCACAAACCATTCTGCTGCAATCCAATGAGCAACCTTAGCAAGCGCGCACGATACATTGACGACGAGGCGTCAGAAAAGGGCAAGGGCAAAGGCAAAAACAGGCGCAAGGGAGCCTCTGACTCCGATTCCGATTCATCGAGCGGGTCAGACAGCGATTCCAGCGGCTCAAGCGGCTCCACAAGGTCAACCAAATCCAGTGCCTCTGACCGCGAATCAGACGCGCAGGGCAAGAGCCAGGGCAAGGGCACGAGCACCAACAAGATCAAGACCAAAGCAAAGAAATCGAGCGACAGCGAGAGCGGAAGCGATGACGAAGGCGAAGGCGAAAGCGCGAACGAATACGAAAAGGACAGCTTTCTTGCATCTTCCGGCTCCGAAAACGAGGGCGAGGGCGAGGACGAGGACAAGTACGATGGCGACGGTGAAGGCCGCGACGGCAAAAAGCGCAAGCGTGAATCGGGCATCAAGCCGCGTCTTCCCTCCGATGACGTGAATGACGACAATGCCGCTGAAGAAGCCGCAGCAGAGGCAAGGGCCATCTCGGCTCGAGCAAAGGGTGCCCTCAAGGGCAAGGAGCTCGATGGAGGTTCGGATGCGCCATCGCTCCTTTCAAAGTCCAAGCTCGCTTCCAGTTCGACTTCCGCTGCGGCACCTGCGGCATCTCCTGCGGCAGCTCCTGCGGCATCTCCTGCGGCAGCTCCTGCGGCATCTCCTGCGGCAGCTCCGGCTCCTGCGCCCGCGCCTGCGCCTGCCCCTCCTCGTGCCCGCGCGGCTCCCAAGGCCTCTGTACAAACTGCTGCATCGACTACGACTCTGACTGCTCCGACTGTATACGTGCCTGCTGCTGCAAGCGTGCCTGCTCCACCTTCGGACGCTCATTCCAAGGAGCCCCCCAAGGAGCTTCCCAAGGAGCTTCCCAAGGAGCTACCCCGCGCTGCAAAGATGCTGGACAAGGCCCAGGTGCCGCCTCGCCCGCCGGCCACTGCAAAACCCAAGGCCAAAAAGGTGCGCCCCTTTCAATTTCGCATCGACTTTACCGATGGCGCCGGCGCTCGCAAATTTCTTGACGTGGTAGCTTCCGCCGTCACGGAAATGCGCATTCACGTGTGCTGCACCATATCCTTTACGGGCATTCGCCTGGAAGCCCACGACGCATATTGGCACACGGCCATGAAGTCGCAGCTCGAGTGCATGGTAACTGCCGGCACAGCGGCAGACGGCACGCCCCTTGGCGAAAAGGACATTCACGGCACCTCCTTTTGCGTAGCCGCCGACCGCTTCATGACAGCACTGGATTGTGCGCTGCTCAAGGACACGCCCCTATCTCTTACGCGGTATGTTGGCGGGGCGGTGGAGGAAGTTACCTTTGAGGCCATTACCAATGAGGACGACGTGCACACGGCATATGCGGCGCCCCTGATTGACAACGAGGACACCAAATTAGGCAGTCTGGACAAGGTGGCCGTGGAGCTTGGCTTTCATGTCCACATAAGCATCGACGTGTTTCAAAAGCTCACAGCCATCGCCAAAAAGTGCGCCGCTCCCACCATGCGTTTTGACGTGTTCCAAGCCCAAGACCCCAAAGATCCCGCCATTCTCCACTCGCGCATGCGCGTGGGCTTTGAACAGCACGGCGGCCATGACTTTTTTCTTACGGCACGCAAGGGCGGCGCCGCCGGAAATGAGTGGGAGCCCATGAGCGGCCCCTCGGAAGCTGAGCGGGCGCTGCTGCCCTATGCCCAAAAGGGTAGCAATGAGTATGACGCCGCCAAACTACGGCTCTTTGTGTCCAAACTCAGCACGGACTGGGTGCTGCTGCACCTCAGCAACACCAATACCACCAAGCCCATGGTGCTCGAGTGCAACATGGGCGGAGAGCTCACTCGCCACACCATTATGATTGCGCCACGCGAAGGCGGCAAGGATGGGCAGTAGAAGGCGCTATACGGAAAGGGGGCAAAGAATTTTTTTTTCGAGGGTATAAAACAAACAGCAAAAGTTTACACTAATGCAACCGCAAGAGCTTGCGCGCATGCTGCGATATGCCAAGGCGGCATACGAAGTGCCCACCGTACGTCGCAGCCCTCTTGAAATATTTAAACCGTCTACTTCCACTGAACCTCCCGTTCAAGCCGCTTACTATTGGGACGCAAATGCCCTCGAAGACAATGAGGGGGCAGGAAAAAGTGACGCGCAATACTATAGCGTCGTGTGCGACGACTGCATCGTCTATGCCATTCGAGGCACAAGCTCGTGGGGAGATGCCATTGCCGATGCCCGCTTCTTTCTCTCCGAGTTTCAAGACCTCATGTATTCCTGTGGCGGGGCAATGAGCAGCAGCGGAAGTGCACATAGCGCCAGTGCCGCCGAAATTGCTGCGTTTCGCAGGGGTGCCCGCGTGCACAGCGGCTTTCTTGCACAGTACAATTCCATAAAATTTAGCATCGTGTCCACGCTCTTTGGCCACGTGCTTAAAAGTAGAAGAGAGGAAGAGATGGCTCCAAGTTCAAGTTTTAGTCCCCCCCAGCGCATTGTGTTTGTGGGGCACAGTTTAGGTGGGGCACTCGCCACGCTCGCTGCTGCAGGTACAAAGGCGCTGTTCCCCCAACTTGCCGTCGAGTGCTTTACGTTTGGCTCACCGCGTGTGGGAAATGCGGCCTTTGCGTCATATTTTGACGCCGTCATTTCTAAATCGGTGCGCTGTGTGCACGCGGACGACAAGGTCACAAAGCATCCCACCCTGTTTTATATGCATGTGGGGGGCGAGCTTGTGGTGGGTGCGCCCTCGCCCAGCTGGTTCTTGGGATTCTTTGGCTCGATTGAAGACCACCGTCTCAACAAGTACGAGGCTGCACTGCAAGTGCTGCAAGTGGGGCACGTGGGGCAATGAAAATAAAAAAAGAAATAATATTTTTTTTAAAGAAAAGTTGTTAGTATGCCAGGTTACTTGATTCTCGTTTTCCTAATTAGTTTCGTCCTTTGCGGGCTTCTTATTGCATGCGCAAACGGGACGTCCGAGCCGCGGCACCTCGGGAAATTTTACGTTTTGCAGAAAATCGCAGACGTTGATGCCTCATTGGTACCCCCAATGCTCCGTGTCCAAAGAACGAGTACAAGTGTAAGTGCAAACGACGCAGGCAATTCCGTGCACGACAAGAGCAAATGGGTCTTGAAGCCATCGTCCTACACTGCCGGCGGGCGTGGCGTCATGGCCGCCCAGTCCCTCGAGTCCATTGACAAGAGAATGAAAAAAGTTGCGCATGCTCAAGCACTCACGTCAAAAGTTCCTTGGATCGCCCAGCAGTATGTGGGGGGCACGCAGGCGCGCATGTATGGCCGCAAGAAGCATTCAATTTGGCAGTGGGATGATCTTGTCCTGTTTCAGCCGCCCGTTGTGGATGGTCGGGAATGCGCATGGACAGAAAAACTGCCTTTTGCTCTTCAATCGCGCATGGAAAAGGCATTGGCAAAAGCCCTGCCAGACCTTAGCGCAATTAGCATCGACCTTCGTTTCCCAAACGGGTGGAAAGCATATAAACTGGCGTATGAGGGCCAAGAAGGCCAAGAAGGCCATGAAGGCCAGGACGGCCAGGAAACGAAAGAAGGAGACGTAAAAATTTTAGAGATTAATGGGAGCGGCGGTATTCCCCAACTTGCATTGCCACAAGGGGAAGGGGCTTCGCGAGTAATGGAAGACTTGTGGAGGTATTTTCATACTACGGTGGCCATGGGCTTTTCCCGCATTAAAGCCAATCCGCAACTCCTTGCAACTGTTTTCCAGCGCGAGCTTGCCTATGCATATCATACCTTTCGGGCGACTGCATTGGTGCCGCCCTCTCGAAAAGTTCATGACTAACTCTACGCGGCATATGGCGCTGGCGAAGGCACTGGCGCTGGCACTGCCTGTGGCACTGCCTGTGGCGCATAGTAGGGCTGAGGCACCTGCGGCGCTTGCGGCGCCTGCGGCGCTTGGGCTTAATACTGCTGGGGCGGATATCCATATACATATGCAGAGGGATAATACGACTGTGCGTGGCCGCCGCCCGACGTGAGAAGCGGAATCACGACCTTTACGATGAGAAACGCCGCCAGCAAAATAAACAGCAGCTCTTTTGCCCACGTTTCTACCTTGTTAATGTACGACTTAACAGTGCCCATGTGCCAATAACGTCAGAGCAAGAGTCGTCTTCTCGCTTTTTTTGTTTTATATACTGCATACCAAAAATAAAATGGAAGCTGCGATGCCGCCAGCATCTGCAATTGCATCCGACCCTTCCTCCTCGATTTCCGACGTCCTGCTGCGCTTATTGGGCGAGCGAAAGATTGCGCTCAACGTGCACGACTTTTCGTCGCTCATGATCAATGGCTGTGTGCAGAATGCATACTTCTTGTATTTGGGCTTTCAAACATTGGGGCTGCGCCCCGAGTTTGTGTATGAAGATGTGCGTCGCGAAGGAAAAGTAAAAGTGTTTTCGGGAGGCGCGCTAGGGTCCAATCTTCAAGTGCTGCCCATACACTTTGAAGACCCTCCCGAAAAATTGGGGCAGTATCACACCTTTGTGTCCACCACCATACGCGCCTCCTCACAATTGTGCAGCAAATTGGAAAAGCTGGGCATTGCGCGCGTACAAACCAAGTGCGGCGCAAATTACATCATGGACCAAGAAGCTTTTCTGTTTCAACTCAAGGGCTACGGCGGCTTTGGAGACATTGACTCTCGAAATGACAATGACGAGTTGTGGGTCCAAGATGGAATGACAAAGTATGTGGACTACTTTGAAACCTTGGGAGAAAAACCTTGCTTTGTTTTCCCCAACTATTGGAACATGAATATCCAGATTAAACTAGCCGAACAAGAAGGAAAGCAAGCACCATTGCGCCAACTTCAAAACGATGCCCCCAAGGCCATCGACATTCTAATCATGGAATCCAACATTGACTTCTGCAAAAACGCCGTTTTGCCATTAGTAATATGCGAGCGCATGCTGCAGCTGAATTCAGAAGAGTTGGGCACCGTGTATGCATTTTGCTTTCCCAAGCACAATGAATCACACGCCATGGCAAACAAGCTGAGTATTTGGAAGCAAAAAAAGCTGCGCAAATTCGCACGCCTTGTTAGCGTCGACATTTTTTCATTCTTTGCAAAGTCACCCCAGCCCGTCATTGTGCTCAGCAACATGCTTCAGGTGCCCTTGAATTATGCGCACTTTGAGGCCTTGTTTCTTGGGTTTCCACTCGTGCACAATTCGCCTGCCCTACGCGATGAAGGTCTTGGGTACTATTACGAAGAAAATGATATTGCCGGCGCCATCGCAAGAATACGTGAAGCCGCTTCATTGACGCCCGAAACACACCTGGCACACCGTGACCATGCCCGAGCTGTGCTGGCAAGAAGATGGGATCCGTATTCGCCGGAAGCTGCTGCCAAGCTAAAAAGCGTCGTTTTGGGAAGCTACATGCGCAACTTGCAGCGCAATGCACTGAGAACGGTAGAGTCTAAGGCTACGTTTGAAAACACATTTGCAGAGAAAATAATGTGTGCAGTACTGGGCAACGCCTCGCCCAAGGGCCTTGAGAGGCGCAGTGCATTTTTTGCTCAGATGGCGAGTCCCGAATTGAAAGAACTTCCTTTCACCATAGAGTACCGCATGGGCATTCGAGGATCTTCCAGTTGCATTAAGGAATATATGCGGGGTGCGGAGCCCATTTCATTAAAACCGCAGAGCTGCGCAAACATTATTGCCCTCTTGTATGAAAACGTTTCTGCACTTCGCCAATTTGCGAAGGATAGCTCGAAAGAGTTTTTGCTGCTGCTGGAAGATGATGTCGCACTGTCCCATAACTTTGCAGAGCAGCTGCAAGCTGCCGTGTACACGTGGATGAATGCGACGGGCAGGCCTCGTGGTATCCTACGCATTGGATATCTCCCCATGACTGAGGAAAATGCTAAACAACTGAAATTCAAAACGCCCTGGTCCCACGAAGGGCACTCCAACGAATGGAAAACGGGCTTTCAGAACACTGTGGTCCGCTCCGGCGTCAATGTGTCGGCAGTTGGTTCACAAGCCGTCTTGTACACGCGCTATGGCGCCCAAGAACTTCTCAAGGTACTGGATGCCCCTACGCTTATAGAAATACAGGGGCGCCTAAAAGCAATTCCTTATCCTTATCGCTCAAAGTATTGGCCTCTTGCGTGGGATCACCTGCTGAACATTCCGTGTGGAGACATGTCCTTTGTGCACCCGCCGCTTGCTATTGAAGGTGATTTGAGTGGATCGTCGATCGACAGCAGCTCACCCGTCACGCGATGGGGGTATGCGGCCGCAAAGGGTTTTTTAGATGAGGCGTTGTATGTAGGACAGCCCCCGTGGAAAGCAGCATATTTAGCTGCTGAACAGTCACACAATGATGCAATGAACACGGAGATATGCAAGGTGCAGCTTATGCAAACACGTTTAGAAAAAAAGTTGAAATATACTGCAAAGGATTTAGAGGGCTCTCTTGCGGGACAGTGTGACATGTTTATATGCGGCTCGCAGTTGTTGGTGCTAAATTCCACTCCGCGCAATCGGCACGCGCTCACGGTGTTCATATCCCTGTTTCAACCCCAAACCAGCGCCGCTATGGCGTCCTCATTGGAAGCCAATGAAGCGCTGACGTTCTTTGCCGACAATGTCTTGTCAACGCTTGCGCACCCATTTGTACTCATTGTTGGCAGCGAAGATGTCACATTTCCAAAAGGCGCGGGCGACACTAGGTTTGCATCCTTGCCCCAGCACGCAGTGCAAAAAATCCTTTCAAGCCCTCTGCTCCGTCACACCTTTGTTGAAAACTTAGATACGGTGGACCCTGCGCGCTTCACGCCAATCCCCCTTGGCGTTTTGCCATGGGACGGCGTGCTCCCATCGTACGAGGAAGCGATGCACGTGCTTGCGCCAGCCTCAAGAGGCACACGCGTATTTGTTTGCCATCGCAACCACCGCGATGGTCCGCAGTGGAATGATCGCAAACAAGTGCAAACGCTAGCGCAGACACAATGGTCAGCGTTTTCCTTTGCTCCTTCCTCCCTTACTTTTTCGCAGTTTAATGAGGCTCTATGCAAGTCTGCATTTACAGTGTGCGCTCACGGTGGCGGATTTGACCCATCGCCCCGTGCGTGGCAAGCGCTCTTGTGCGGCTCCATCCCAATTATCAAGCGCTCGCCAGTGGATGGCGCTTATGCGGGTCTGCCCGTTGTGTTCGTTGACGAATGGACCACCGACTGCATCACAGCGGAAAAGCTCGATGCGTGGCAGCGTGAGCTAGAAACGAGGTTTACTGATTTAAGAGAGCGCGCCGCAGTGCTGCACCAACTGTCGCTGGATTTCTGGTGGGCCAAGGTGGTTGATAAGGCGTATCTGCTCAATGAAACTTGAAGAATGGAATGTTTAAAAAACTTCGTATAATTTTTAATTCATATCTACTAACCCGATTGAGAAAACAACTGCTGGTAGTTGCCCACAGTGTCTTTGGTCGTATTGATCTCGCCCACGCCAGATTGCGCTCCCGTTGACACCGTGTAATCTCCGGCAACTATGCTAGACAATAGCGCGTCGTTTAAGCCAAAGTCTAGTGCCACGCCTGAAAGCACGGTTCCCGACACCGAGTTGAGGCGATTCGCAATCACCGCAGTACTGAGTACACTTCCGCCATTATACGTTTGGGCAGAAGGCTCCACGCTAATGTTTGCCTTCATCACATTGAGAAAACGGTCAATCTCAGACAGCCACAGGCGGGTGCGGTACGCTTCCACGGCAGATGCCGTTACGTACTGGGACACTACGTCATACACCTTGTCTAGTGATGAGCCTCTGATATTTGCAATTTGAGTCGAAAGGTCTTCCTCTGCACTGCGCGCCGTGGTCACCTCGGAGGAGAGGCCCGTAGAGATCACAGTCTCTGCACTGCGCGCCGTGGTCACCTCGGTGGAGAGCGCCGTAGAAATCGCATCCTCTGCACTGCGCGCCGTGCTCACCTCGGTAGAAAGAGCGTCGGAGATTGCTACATCCGCAGTGCTGCGCACGTTCACTTCAGTGGAGAGGGCGTCGGAGATTGCTACATCCGCAGTGCTGCGCACGTTCACTTCAGTGGAGAGGCCCGTAGAGATCGCAGCCTCTGCACTGCGCGCCGTGCTCACCTCGGTGGAGAGGCCCGTAGAGATCGCAGCCTCTGCACTGCGCGCCGTGCTCACCTCGGAGGAGAGGCCCGTAGAGATCTCAGCCTCTGCACTGCGCGCCGTGCTCACCTCGGAGGAGAGGCCCGTAGAGATCGCAGCCTCTGCACTGCGCGCCGAGCTTGTCTCGCTTGAAATCGCCATTGCCTCATTCAGAAGCGCATCTGCAACATCTGCGGGCGGAGTTACAAGTCCAAGCTTGGTTCCAATGGTAGTAAATACGCTGTCGTGTGCAGAATTGGCAGGCTTAAGACCCTGGTTTTTCGAAAACCCGAGGTAGGTATCCAGCTGCGTCTCCAAAGCAGTCTCGTAGGCATTGTGGTAGTTGGACACTACTAGTGCACCCCCAGCGGCAGCAACACTGGCAACGAACCCAGCAAGCTCTCCCTGTACCACGGGGTACCCTTCTCCATCAGTGTGAGCCATAATTGTCTGTGCATTGCGTGACATTGTATAACAAAGTTTTGGTTCGTTGTTTTGTTTCATACCAAGCGTATTCAAGATTCTCGCTTTTTGGAAGATTATGCGAGGGTCCGTCCACACCTCTTCATTTCAGAAAGGGATCGGGTACGTCGCTTTTCTTGTGACGGATGTGTCATTGGAATGGGGGAATCACAATATTTAACGATTGTAGTTTTAGCTCTTGAGATGAAGCGCACACGCGGGCAAGTTTCCGCGCACAGCATCTACAATAGCCTTGCCGCCAAGCCAGCATGACGCGCACACCAAGTTTCTGCAGCCGCCTGGAAAATGAAAAATGCAGGCCGCCATTGCTTTCTCGCCATCTCCGCAGTGGCTGCACGCCTTGACGGACAAGATGTCGTCATGGCCGCGCGCCTCACCCTGCCACGCCTTCTCACCTTTCGCGCTCGCAGCAGAACCTGCAACAAAGCCTGCAACAGATGCAGAAGCCCCGCGCGCACGCTTGACGGGATGTGCGGACTGCGAAGACTGCAATGCACCAAGCGGTTCTGAGGGCGCTTCCGACGGCCCAAAGGCGGGGCTGAGGCGTCCACACGTGTCCCGCATTGCGCCGTCGCGGTAGCCGTCACGATCGCCGCCACGGTAGCCGTCACGGTCGCGCTTTACACCCGCGTGCACGGGCCCCCCAGCACCCTCAGCGGGCTCCACAGCGAGCTCCGTTAAGGGCTCAGTTGGCTCCGAAGAGGAGCCGAGCAGCGCGTGCAATGCGCTAGTCGGCACGCGTCGGATGCGCGGGGGAGAAGGGGGCCATTCAGCTGCGGGCACAGCCGCAGGCACGGCCTCTAGCGCGGCGGCATGCACCACGGGCACCGCAGGCACAGCTGCAGGCACCGCAGGCACAGCTGCAGGCACCGCAGGCACCGCAGGGGCCTCGGCAGGCGCCTCGAGCACTTCGGGAAGCACGGGAGCTGGGGCGGAAGCAGGAGCAGGAGCCGGCGCAGCTCCATGCAAAGCGAGGTCGTCGAGCTTGCCCGTTGCGGCCGCAACCACCATCATTGCCGGAAAGGGGTCGCCGTTGCTCTTCTTGAGGGCAAGCGCAGGGAAAAAAGGCTCGTCCAAGGGAAATGCGCCCGCCCCAAACACCTTGGCCGCCCACCTTGTGTGCGACTCGTGCATCTCCCGCTCCTCAAGCTTTGGGAGCTCCGCCAGCTCATGGTGGGTTGCGGACTTGAGCGCCTGCCAAAGGTGCGCCGCGCTCACCAAACTCGCCAAGTACACGTCGCAGGCCACAATGTCGGCGCGAACTGGGTCCTTGGAGCCCTTGGAGCCCTTGGAGCCCTTGCTCGAGCCCGCCAAATTCCACTCCCTATCCACCTCGACCACCACCAGCGGAAGCAGGGGACGCGGAGCTATTGGCGCGCCCCCTGCGACTGGCGCCTCTTGGGAAACCACCTGCAAACAATACAATACGAAATGGGGGGGGGGAAGCAAAACAGGTTATGCAGGCGCATGCGCTTGTGGGCGGAAAGGAAAGGGCATGAGATGAGATGAGCATCGCACCCAAACAATCTCCATGCTGCGAATCAGCTTCTTGGGCATCTTAAGCGGCGAGGTCACAAACTTGATGGTAGCGCCAAAGTGCGGGTGCGTGCTCGCGAGAAAGGACAGCTCGATTTTTGAAGCACTGGCCACGCTTGCCTTTGTCAGGGAAAAGTCCAGCGGTGACTTTCCGCATGCCCGCAAAATGGCTTGCCACGTGCTCGAAAATGACGAAGAGGCAGGCTCCAAAAAGCTGCCAATGCCGTCCTCGTCCTTGATGGCACCCACGAGCCACAAGCTGCCTTCAGGGCTCTGCAGGAAATAGGGGAGCGGGGTTCACGCAATGTTAAAAAATCAAATCACGGGTGCACAACCAAATGGCAATCTGATCGCAAGAAGCAAGAAGCAAGCTCTTTACGCACCCACACGAGGGAGCAAGAGTTGGCCGAGACTTGCTCGGCAGAGGCGCCTGGCAACGCGAGAGAGTCCATGGTGTCTGTCTACACGTCTCGTCTCGATCAGCGTGGGTTTCGCAACGCAAAACGCAGAGCAGATTTCTAGCTGGCGTTTGCGTGCCGCTTTTGGGAAGCTTCTTCTCCTTTGCACAATGCAAGGCACCGCAAAGCAATCCTATGCACTGCAGTGCACTGCCGCGCTTTCTGCAGAGAGGCAAGGTTCCCAAAATGGGTTC